>Ga0163159_1000585_pt1 | contig 43459 bp, 37 predicted proteins | sample BioMet9_FD_108702 | JGI IMG/M metagenome (GOLD analysis project Ga0163159, IMG submission 108702) | Microbial communities from bioreactor (seeded with sewage sludge) at Lawrence Berkeley National Lab, California, USA - Biofuel... | ecosystem: Engineered > Bioreactor > Anaerobic > Unclassified ... | reverse complement strand
GATACCTCCTTGCGTATTTTTAAAGTTTTTAGACAAATTCCAAAAACTCTAAAAACTTTAATTTCCTCTAGTATCCCACTTTCGAACTGAGATTGCTATCCACCGTTTTATTTTACGCTTACAACATAATGACACCAAGGCAATGAATCGCTTATATCGTGTCTGCATAGCGAGCGTCCAGTCAGCCGCCCTTCCCCTATCTTTATAGACTTTCTGAAAAAGCATCAGACGAGCGGACAAGAATCAAGCACTCAAAAAAAGACATGATAAAATCACAATCGATTCCATCATGTCCTTTGACATCAGCTATTTCACTTCTGGCGATACTGTATTCTCTTTTTCTGCATGTTTTATTTTATACCGCTTCGTCCATTTCCAGCGATTGTGCAGCCAGAACCAGTCTTGCGGATATTTCCGTATATGAGCTTCCAACATATCATTCAACTCTTGCGTCCGTTCATATACGAGGTGGTTTTTATCATCCTTCGTAAGCTTTACACCCGTAGGGAATGGCCGCATAGGCGGCGTCAGCTCGATAACATGATGATAAGGACGGTCTTCATGAATGAATACGCCCAAGATAGCATAGTTGTGCAATGCTGCCAACTTCACCGGCCCATCGGCAGTGAGCGTATCCTGTCCGAACAGCTTGACCATGATACCCGTATAGCCTGGATCCTGATCCATGAGCAAGCCGATATAATGGCCGTCGTTCAGCAGGCGGATCATATCACGGATACCCGTCTTATAGGTCACATGCTGATGCATAAGCGTCCGGTATTCATTGATAAACCGATCTGCACTGCTACTGTTTTGCTGCTGTGCTACAGAAATGAGCGGATAACCATGCATAGCCAAAGTGGCACCGACCAGCTCCCAATTTCCGGCATGGCTGGCCATGATGATGCAACCTTCCCCACTTTCCATCTGTGCATCCAGATACTCCTTGCCTACGACCGTAACCTTTTCATCCAGTTTTTCCGGCGTATAAATTGGGTAAGACAACACTTCGATGATCATCGGGCCAAACCGCACACTGCTGGCCTTAGCAATGGCCATAGCTGCCTGTGGGTCTTTGGTAATACCGCAGTCCAAAATCTGCTGTTGAGCTAATTTCTTACGCTTGCCTGGTACGAATGTCCAAAAAAAAGCCCCCAGGAATGTTCCCAATCCGCGCCGTACACATTCCGGCACATGGCAGATGATGAAACTCAATATTTTCATAAACGTATACATAAGCAGCTCGCTATTTCTCTTCCAAAGCAGCAAGTTTCTTTTCCAGCTGCTTAATCTTGCGGTTCATTTCCGGCAGGCGCTTAAACATTACTTCCAAACGGCTCCATTCCATATGGGGACGAGCAGGGAAACCAGCGTAAACCTTATTGCCTTCCATATTGCCAATGATACCGCTCTTACCAGCAAATACGGCGTTATCACCAATGGTGATGTGGCCAGTACAGCCAGTCTGACCGGCGAGGATGACGTGATTGCCGATTTTGGTACTGCCAGCAATACCTGTCTGGGCTATGATGAAGCAGTCTTCACCGACTTCTACATTGTGTCCCAAGTGGACGAGATTATCAATCTTGGTCCCCGCCTTGACGAGGGTACTGCCCAATGTAGCGTTATCAATTGTCGTGCAGGCCCCGATTTCGACATCGTCACCGATAGTGACATTGCCGATTTGCGGGATGCGCGTATGTTTGCCATTTTTGGTTGCAAAACCAAAGCCTTCGCCACCAAGGACAGCGTGAGCCCGAATGACGCAGCGTTTTCCCAAGACACAGTTTTCATGGATGACTGCACCGGGGAAAATAGCGCTGTCATCGCCAATGGTGACGTTATCGCCAATGAACGTATAGGGATAGATGACACAATTATCTCCTATATGGACATTTTTACCAATTACGACATAGGCCATGACGGTTACGTTGGTACCGAACACTACAGTATCATCATACTGTACCGTTGCATGGATACCCGCCGTAATGGACTGACGCGGGTGGAACAAGAGAAGCAACTGAGAAAAAGCCAAGCGGGGATTATCTACGATAACCAACGTATTGTCACCACAGGGAACTTCTTTTTCCACCATGACAGCTCCGGCATGAACCTGAGGTAGAAATTCAGTATATGGGTCAACGGCGAATGTGATATGCTGCCGACCAGCAGTATCGAGTGAACATATGTCTTCTACGATCCGGGTACCGTCACCGATGACGGTACCGCCAATAATCTCGGCTAAGTCCTGTACTGTTTTTTTCACCACATACACCTCTTTACTGCATCTTTTGGATCAGTTCATCTGTGACATCGACTCCGCCCTGATGTACATAATCCTTCATGACGACGATGCCCAATTTTTTATCCTTAGCAATATCTCCGAGCTTGCCCTGCACATCCGACAAGAACTGCCGCTGCATGCTAGCACCATAAATATTGAATTCCTGCATGGATTGCGCTTGTTTCTTCTGGAATTCTTCATCTGACATGGTCTTTTTGGCTTCATCGAGTTCCTTTGTAATGGATTCACGTTTTTCTGTCATTTGCTGATCCAACTTCTGCGCTTGCGGCGCTTCCTTTTGTACCCGCGCCAAATCGACCGTACCCATTTTATCTTCTCCGCCGCAGCCGGCCAGCATTCCTGCTACTACCAGGACGAGTGCTGCCACGGTTAAGCGTTTCATCACATTCTTCATTAATTATATCCTCCTACGCCAACTTGGCGATAATATCATCGGTCACATCAATAGCCGTACCGTATCCCAGGTATTCGCTGAAAATCAGCTCAATACCTTGTTCCTGCGCTACGACAGCCGCTTTGCTCCGTATATCTGCCATGATGATTTCCTTTTCCGTCTTTAGTTCCTGTTCCTTGCGATCGAGTTTATCTTTCCATTCCTGATTCCACTGTTCCGGCTCAGGGATGGCACCGAATTCACCGATTTGTTTATTAAACAGCTGACGGCTGTTTTGTTGTCGATCCTGCAGTTCCTTCTTCACCTGAACAGCATAAGCTGCCAATTCCTTGGCCGCTTTTTCCTTGGCTGGAGCCATGACAGCAGAAATGTCCTGGACCGCTTTTTCCTTGTCCGGGGCCAGCTGGCTTCTCGATTTCATCAATGCCTCCAGCTTCTGTTCCAAACCGTGTCGTTCCTCTGTAGTCAAAGTCAAAGAATTCAGTTGCAACTGCAAATTGACAATCTTCAAATCATCAGGGCCAAAAGCACTGGGAAGCACCTTGACTTTCTCCTGCAGCAGGGCTTCCGATTTTTGTTTCAGTGCCTGGTTAAGCTCGTTTTCCTTCACGGCTACGCGGGCTTTCAATTCCTGGTCCAGCGCCGCAGTCATAAGTGTATCTGTATTGGCAAAATCGCCTGTCGCTTTCCGATGGGCCGACTCTTTTTGTGAATAATTCCACTGCTCAAACTGATAACGGGCAATCATGGCATTATATTCCAGCTCAATATGATGGTAGTTGCTGTATTCCGGGTGGCTCATCATGATGTGTTCCACATCAGCATAGGCATACACTACCGCCGGATCACGCGGGGCCGGACTCGTCCGTGAATGCCGGCTGACGTACCCGAACAGAACAAGACATGCAATTACAACTGCGCCAATGGCTGCCACATATATCCGTTTCATAGACAATTCCTTAATTGGATTTAGATTCACTCAACTTTTTAGCTACCTGATCAGTAATATCGGTACCGCCATACAATACGACTCGTTTATCGACGACGAGGCTAAGACTCTTCGTGCTGGCAACGCTGTTGACTGCACTGTCGACTTTGTCTTTAAGGCCCTTTTGGATTTCTTCCTGTTTCTTAGCCATTTCACTCTGCATGGACTGGTATAACTGACTCTTTTCCTGATCGCTCATATTGGCCGACTGTTCTTCAAATTTTTTCTGCATATCCGAAGATGCTGTCTGCATTTCTTTCTGGGCGTTCAATAAATCCGCACTATCCGGCGTGTATACCTTGCTCATGTCGACGACACCAATCGTGCTGGACGGCGCCGCATTGACGGGATTGCCCATCTGCATGACAGCGATACCAGCCACACTGAGGATAAAAATCACAGCGACTGCTGCCGAAAAAATCTTTACATTCTTCTTACTACTCATTTCTGACATCATTGTTACATTACCCCTTTGTTTTGTTATAAATGTCCAATAATCCTAAGCCAATAATCATGGTCGGATACGATATATTCTAAACTAAGATACTCATGTAGTCGATAGGCCAAGCCAAATTCATCGTCAACATGGGTAAAATTATGGTCGAACCGCAGTTGCCAGCGGTCACTCAGACGCTGGCGCAGCCAGACATGGTGGCTATCATCTTCACTTTCAAACTGATAGCCCAGACGGGTATTCTTTCCCCAGCGATAGAAATAACCGGGAATCAAATTCCAACTCACCGACGACGGTTTAAACTCAGCTTCCCCGTAAAATTCATGGTGCCCTGATATTTTTCGGCCCACATGGGCAGTCAAAACTGTATTATCATTGGGCTTCGGCCTTTTCTTATCATCCCTGCCCATATCGATGTAAGCACCGGCCTGGATATCATAAAAATCGGTTTCTGATTTTAAATGGATATTCATATTCTCGCCTACGTCCAGGGATGGCGACACGCGCAATTTGTACTGATGGATGACCCATTGCTTCTTTATGAACATCATCAAATCGACATTCAAGTCATCGGCATGGCGCTGCACGAAAGCTACAGGCAACCCTTCAAGACCAGCATAGCGCTGTTCCATATTCTTGCGGGTATTGAGAAATATGATTTTAGGCAGATTTTCCGAATCGACGTCAACATTGACATTGCGCACAATGGGCAGCTTCGGCATGAAATAGATATTCACCGTCGTTTTCGCCCCTGGCACAATGGTCACATGGGGATAAAATTCCGGCAGCAAAGCCTCCAATTCATTTTCCATGACGGATTTTACGGCACCATTGGCCCAATCCAATGCATCGACAGGTAATCCCAACAGCAGGTTCTCTACCAGGGTCTTCGAGCCCGTCAAATCCTTTTCGGCCATTTGGCAGCCCAAGGCCGGCAACGCCCCGTAATCCAGCGTCGTTTCGACATGGCGGATCGTTTCACCCCAGGGCCGGATCCGGACGAGCAGCTTCGTATCCACCCCCGGAATAATTTGCACGTCATCCACGGTATAACCGATAAGGACGCGGTTCACGATATCGTTGACGACACGGTTATACGATTCCTGCTGAATAAGTATTTCTCCATCATCATGGTTGAGAAACACATGGTTTCCCACCGTTTGGATACTAGCAGAAATACGCTTTTGGACCAGTTTAGGCATAGGTGCCTCTACGGAATCCAATTGTACCGATACATGCTCTACGGGCGAAGCCACAGCACATCCGACGCCGAATAAAACGGCCATAGCCGTCAATACATACGAACGGATCATCGCTGCATACACCCCATTAGAATTTGCCACCAAAGCTAAAGTGGAATTTGCCGCCATCAGATCCTTCAGCATAATCCAGGCGGACAGGACCGATAGGTGTCGTCAAACGCACACCGAGACCGGCTGAAATATGGAATTTATTATTTTCTTCATACCAGGGAATATTTCCGGTACCACTCCAGGCATTCCCAAAGTCAGAGAACACGACGCCCTGGACCTTTTTGATGATTGGGAAGCGGTATTCGACAGTGCCTTCATACATGCGGCTGCCCTTGAACTGATCATCTTCATAACCACGGAGATTATCACTGCCGCCCAACGTGAACAAATCACTGTACGGCATATCACCAAAGCCAATGCCGCCCATGAAGCGCATAGCGATGACGTGAGCCCGGCCGACTTTATAATAGCTGCGGCTTTCAGCAATCAGCTTATAGTAGTTGAAATCGCCGCCCAAGCCGTGACCAGCCAGGATACCTGTGAAAGATAGCCGTTTACCACGCGTAGGATCATAGATGCTGTCGCGGTTATCAAAGACGTGGGACCAGGTCAAGCTGTTCGTCCGACCAAAATTCTTGCCTAAATAATTCATGCCGGCAAAATCTAGTCCCTTATTATTAGAGTACGAAGAATCCTTACTATAATCATACCCACCCTGATAATCTGTATATCGGGTCTGTTTTGTTTCTAATGTAAAGTAATCTTTGACATATTCGCTGCGCACCCGCCCGAAGGTCATGTTATACCCCCGAGTCCGTTTGTAATACTCCGCAATGGAATTGCCTTTAGCATCGTAATCATCGTAATCGCTTTCACGGTCAAATATGCTGAATCCCAAGGAATCGCCATGGTCGTTGACCCAAGGCCGCGTATAGGAGAATACATAATTCTTATTGGAATTCGTATTGCCGCCAAATTCCCAGTTGATGCTGACCTTATCGCCAGTACCGCGGAAATTAGTTTCGCTCAGGCCCAGGATACCGACGAGGCCATCCGAATCGGAATAGCCGGCACCAATCGTAAACGTACCGGTCTTCTGTTCCAGCACGTCGATTTCCATAATGACGTCATTACGGTTGATTTGACCTGGCAGGAGACGTACATTGACATCTTCAAAATAGCCCGTATTGTATATCCGTTCGACACTGCGACGAGCCAGATCTTTATTGAACAAATCGCCCTTCTTCAATTTCATTTCCCGCAGGATGACCCGTGTCTTAGTCTTTTTATTGCCTTTGACGATGACATCTTCCAATTTCCCTTCGGAAATGACGACATGCAATATGCCCTTGTCATCAGCAGTAACGTCAGCAACATGGCTCATGATATAGCCGGCATTATTGTATTGGGCATTGATAGCCGCTACTTTCTGCCCTACGAGAGTCGTGTTCAGTGTCGTACCGGGATGGATATCCATGAATTGCCGTAATGCCGCATCAGAAAACATATGATTTCCCGAAAATTCGACACCGTTAATGATGGGATTCATCTTGACGGCATAGGTTAAATCGACGCCTTCCGGCACGTTTGCAAATGTCGGCGTGACCGTCGTAAACAAGCCGACACCGCCGATGACATTGAGGTCATGACGGATATAATCGATATTGATAGCATCGCCTTCACGAAGTGCCAAACGCGGCAGCAAGGTCGTTTCAATCTGAGTGTCTGGAACAGGTGCGATGTGGATGCCCGTAGCAACTTTTCCGACATATGGCTGGACGCTTTCTGGAGTCACTGCATTGGCATAAGGCAGGTTCGCTTCTTCCTGCGGCGTCAGCGAAGCTATAGGATATTTTACCGTAGCCGGCAAACTGGTGGCCGTCGTATCCGCAGCCGTCGTGACAGTCGGACTGGCCGCTGCAGCAGCCGTTTGTGTTGTACCACTGGCCAGATTGGTCACAGCGGCCGGCTGGACAGCCGTAGATGAAGCTGTGGAGCTTTTGTTGAAGCCCTGTGAACCGTCTAATATTTCACTTAAAGTACTATCCTGTGCAGCTGTCGTATCGGCAGGATAGCCTTGCGTACCGCTGGCCCATACCGGGCATGTCATGAGTGCACTCGTCACCATGATGACAAGAAGTCGTTTATTATGATTGTTATTCATGGAAAACCTCCCAGTTCAAATTTTCTTACTTGCCTCGCAGGCTATGCCGCGCATCTTGTACTGCCGCTTCTACCTGCCGGTCCGTCAGGACCGTTTTGGAAACAGGACGTTCTGCCGCAACAGCAGCGCTTCTTTCCGGCTCAGCCTGCGCGACTGGTGCCGCTTCTGTCAGCGGTGCTGCCGGTTCCCGAGCTACAACGGCTGGCACTGCTGCAGGCTGACTGACGGCGTCTGCCTGACCTTGAGCTGAAACGTCCGAATAAACTAAAGCCGGCGTCTTCACCCATTGCGGATTACCGGCAGATGCCATCGTTCCCGGCACTGATACCCGTACAACTTGGTCTGCCTGATGACGCATATCCATAGCATACCACATACCGACAGCCAACACAATCGCTGTCAGTAACGCCCCGGCCCGGAAAATCTTATTTCCCACACCGTGATTGCGCCGCAAATTCTGCATTTCTGCTTCTGCCAGCATCAATTTCATTTCGCCTTTGATGTCAGACTGTTCATCAAATGACTTTTCGGCCTGTTCCAGCCAATTTTTTGCCGAACGGACCCGTTTGGCCACATCTTTATGCGACGTATCCATGCAGAACCTCCTCCTTTCCAAGCATATTTATATATTCTTGACAGTTTTACTTTTTTCACACTGTCAAAATTTGAGGAAATTCATATAATATAGGCACTATACATCAAATTGCTAATGATATCTTTAATTTTCGCCTCATTTACTTATTCTCTTTCAGTTCATGCATAAACCGGCTCAACATGCCCCGCACTCTCCGTATCCCTCTTTTTTGCAGGCGATACACATAAGTCAAACTCAAATCCATGTCCTGAGCAATGTGTTTTTGCTGTTTGTCCTGCAAATATACGCTTTCCAGAATGAGCTGCTCTTTTTCTGGCAAATGCTGTAATGCCTGCGCCACCCGTTCAAATATAATCTTACGTTCCGTTCGCTCAGCAATATCATCAGCCCCATCAGGAATCGTATCCCGCAGCGTCACGCCATTGGCATCAGGTTCATCCATGGACACCATACCGCTTTTCCCTTCGCGGTTCAGGTAATCGATGATTCTGCCGCGGATGCGATGAACGGCAAACAAAGGAAAGGCGATATTACGCTGGTACTCATATCGTTCCACCGCTTCAATCAAACCGACCGTCCCCTCCTGCAGCGCATCCTGTACCATGTCGCTCCCCATATTCCAGCGCATGACTTCCCGAAAGACGAGGGGCTGATATTGTTCGATGAGCCTTCCCCGGCTTTCAACACAGCCATCATCCTTGTAGGCAATCCACAACGCCCGTTCCTCCTGCGGCTGAAGCAATGTGATTTTTTGCAACTCCTTCAAATATTGGTCAAGCACGTCATGTCCCCCCTAGAAACTATATCTGTACATGGCACCGCCAAAGGTACTCCCATCACTCGTATGCCATGCATTCAAACCAAAATGGGTTCCCAAATCATACCGCATGCCGACGCGATTATCGCCATGATTTAATCCAAATGCTGCCGTAATCATGAAATCATTGAATAAATATTTTCCCATTTCGATATTATAATAATTTTTATTTTCAGCAGTGATCCGATTGCTCGAATCGAGCGTACCCGTCGTGATATTGAGCATATCCAATGACAAGAACCGTTCCAACTCGCTCGTGATACCCAGGCTGTTCAAAGTCATGCGCAGGCCTGCCCCGACAAGGCTGGATACATCCTCGCTGGAAATACTGCTGCTATTCTTACCGGCATTGCGCAGCGTCAATAACGAGATAATCTGCTGTCGCGACAAAGGTGGCTGAGACTTCAGGATAAGCCGCATATGTTCGACCGGCCCCATGAGATTCAACATGATATTATACTGGCTGACCCGACCATGTGCTTCCACATTGAGATACGGCAGGAATGAATCCACTTGTGAGAAATCGGCTGTCGCCTTGGTCACACTGAACTTCGTATCCAGGTACCGCACAGAACCCCGCTGCGCTTCATATCGTCCTGAAGGCAGGGGATGAGAAACCGTCCCCTGGAAATTGGCTGTACCGGTTACGATCAGATCGTATAACAGGGGATTATATAAGCGTACATTCTTGCCTAAGGCAACGGTCAGGTTCATTTCCATATCTGAACTGGAGCCAGACATTTCCATGGACAATGGTACATTGACCATAGCATCTGTCACATTGACTATACCCGATAGACGGGGAAGTTTCTCGCCCTGATCCAAGGCCAGCTGCCCCGATATGGGTCCCTTATAATAAGGGCATTGGATATCCAATTTATCGAGTATGGCTTTGCCGTCGTAGGAAACGATTTTGGTCCCAGCCCACTGGACCGTACCCGATAAGGAATACGTCCCCTTATGTTTCTTTTTTCCCATGCCGCCGGTACTCGTCAGCGTAGCTTTCGTGCCATCCAGGACGAGGCTGGCATCAATATTTTCCAGCGGATTGTCCACATCGCGAAACGTAATCGTACCATTTTGCACGGACAAGGTTCCGTGCAGCAAGGGCTGGCTCAACGTCCCTGTCACCTTGATAGAACCTGCCAAATCGCCGGTCCCGCTCGTGACGACTGGCGTCAGGAAGGTCAACGCATCCAAGCCGGCATGATCGAGTTTCAGCACGACGTTCATCGTCTCTTTCGTCCCCGTACCGCCTGTCAGCGCCGCCAACGGGATATCGCCATAGGCACTAGCTTTATACGGCTCTCGGGCAATGAGTGCCTGATTGATATGGATAACCCCGTCACGGATATTGGCCAAACCATATATGTTGGTGAAGCTGATGCCATTGATAGTTCCGCCATTCATCTGTACAGACATATCAGCGCTGATGTGATCACCGGTACCGCCGATGATGACAGCACCATCGAGGCGTGTTTCTACGGGAATATCCGTCTTCCCCAGTATATCCAATAATATCTTAGAATTAAAATTATTGCACCCCATTTGCATATTGACCGGCCCATGAAGTGCATAAGTCCCTTCGGCCTTCAGCAAGCCGCCGTCGACATTGAGGGATAATTTTTTAACTTTGACGATACCGTTCTGCAGGGACACGTCTATATCAGCCGGTTCCACTGCATAGCCATCCAAAACGACACCGGTCATTTTCCCGCGGATCGTCCCTTCCGGATTCTGCATGGTACCACCGACAATAATTTCGCCATCGATGGTGCCGTTCACCTTTTGCAACGGTAGATTCAGTAGTTGGATCCAACTGGCAATATTGCCATTAGAAACGGAAGCCTGTGCTTTAATCCAGCCGCTGGACGTATTCCAATAGCCGCTGGCCTGGTATGTGCCACCGCCTTGATGGAACGAAAAGTCCGTAATGCGGGCTATGCCGCCATAATAACCAAAATCACCTTTCAACCCGGTCACGGGCATGTGATTCAACTCCAAGCTGTCCGCTGCAATGCTGCCTACGGCTGTAGGATCACTCAGCGTACCGCCGATATAAGCGTTCAGTACAATATGTCCCTTGCGGGGAAAGCGTGTCTGAGGCAATGCTTTAGCAATGTCCAGATCCGGTGATTCCACATGGACAGCCAACGTATCCCCCACAGTGCCATAAAAACGGATATGAGATTGATATGCTGCTATATCTCCATCGGCAAGGTATACGGTGCCCTTATCCAAGCGATAACGGACCGACGCTGATTTATATAGATAACCATAGGCAGAACCATTGGTCAACTGTACCGAGCCTGTCGCCGACAGTTGATCCAATGGACCATCCACATCGATTTGGTTGTCTACCCAGCCAGTCAGGGGAAGGTTGTCCTTGCCGACCAGCGGCAAGAGACGTTCCAAGCGCATATGACTGGTTTGGACAGAAAGATGGATGCGCCGGCTGTCCAGATCTGCGTAGCCGCTGCCCCGATGACTGCCATCCTTATATTGCCAAAGAACCGTCGGTATTTGGATACGGCTGCCCCGCCCTTGGATGATGCCGTGGATCGTATCGAAAGGCGCGCCCTGGACGGTACCGGCAGTAGCTGTAAATTCCCCATCCCAATCGGGATTGCTACCGAACACGCGTCCCGTAGCCGAAACCAATCCAGTCAACGGCACGCCGGCATACGACGAAGCAAGGCCCAATGGGATATCTTGCAGGACCACTGATAAATCCGTAGCGGCACCACCATATGTACCGCTGGCTAGCACGGTGCCGCCACCTATGACGGCACTAGCTTGATGTACGAAGAGCATTCCTTTATCATAAGAAAAATCTATCTGAGCTGACTCGGCATCGATGCCATTATAGGAGATGCCTGTCGCTGCCATATTGCCTACGGCATGGATTTTTGACAAATCGTTGACGTTTCCCTGCACATCGGCCTGACCGGATACAGTCCCTAAGATAGAAACCGGTATCTGAGGAATCTGTTCCAGCGAAATGGCATCCGTCTTGACAGCAGCCGAAAAATCACCGCTGTTTTGATTGTACCGGCCCGTTCCTTCTACATGGCCGCCTGCAACGTCGGCTGAAAGAGAGCTGATATCAGCGACACCTTGGTCATAGGTAAAACTAACACTGGCGTTATGCACTGCTACGCCTTGAGCCATAATATCCGGCATCGTCACCGTGCCTGCAGCGGACCAATCATCCGTCGTACCCCAGACATGGCAGCGCGTGCCTATATTGCCAGAAAAGGGCAGGGTCAGCCCCTGCGCCAAAGCAGCAACATCCACATCGGACGCTGCTACATTAATATCAAACACGGGCGATCCCGTATTGATTTTTATAGTACCCGAAGCTTGGAAGGCCTGTTGGTTCACTGTACCCGAAACGTGTTCCAGCGTGACGGCATCGCTAGTCAGCACGACATGCCCTTGTAATTCGTCGATGGCATACCCCGCCACATTGCCCTTGCCGCCATTCACGTCAGCCTGACCGGACAAAGTCGTCCCATTATGAGTCTGGGAAATACGGGCATATACGTTGTCAATCGTCCCAGCTTGCACGACAGCTTTCACATCTGACGGAATAAAATCAGCTAAATAAACCGCTCGGACAGAATCTCCCTTTAAGACGGCATTGTACTGACGGCCGGAACTATATGTTCCCGATACAGAAAGAGCCTTACCATCCACCTTAGTTGAAACATCGCCGCCTACAGCCGGATAGTTCGAAAAATCCAATGCCCCATTGACGGAATCTGCCGAAATATCCGTACCATCAGCCAATAAGGCTTGGATGTCGCCATCGTGAAGACGCACGGTACCACGGAAACCAGCATCGCTGCTGCTGCTGTCACTCTTGACCAAATCGACGACATTCCATTGCTTCTGTGAATTTTCCTGCAAGTAGACCGCCGGCTTCTGGATATCCACCGCCGAAATAGCACCGACAGGATTTCCGCCATTTACACCGGCCTGGAGGATATGCCACCAGTCCAGCGACACATCGATGGCCTGGCCCGTAATGACCGTACGTCCCTTATGATCGGTCACAACTGGATCGGCCAGGGTCACGCGGCCATCTAAAGAAACAGACAGGGAAGAAAACGCCACTGTACCGTTGATATGTTCATTCAACGAAGTCGTGACCGTACGAGCCAAAACTTGTGACCAAACAGGTTTTTCGATCCAGGCTATCAGTACTGCCACCATAGCGATGACCAGCATCACAATAGCCGCTCGTTTTTTCTTCATGGTGTTCCTCCAAGTAATATCAATAAAGAGAGAATTGCATAAGGACAATTCTCTCTTCATTTTACGTCATGCTATTCACAAAAATCAAGAAATTTCGAATATATTATCAGATGTATCGTCAAAATAATGTTTTTACTATTAGAAAATTATGCATGCAAGCTATGGAGCACACCATTTTGCACATCGATACCCATAACTTGTTCAAGCGTAGCGATGCCGACATTATAATCATACAATGCCTGAATATAATTCGTCCGAGCTGTATTCAGGTTCAACTGAGCATCGAGTACATCCAGGTTGATACCTACACCGGCCTGGTAACGGACGCGAGCAATTTTGAAACTTTCTTCCGCTTGGTCGACAGAGGTCTTCGTCGCTTCTACGCGCTGCGCCGCGCTGCGGATGTTGAGGTATGCCTGTTTGACTTGCAGTGCCACCGATTCTTTAGTTTTTTGTTCTGTTTCTTCTGCGGCCAGCAGGGCTTCTTTAGCAGCATGCACCTTGGCGTTAGTAGCACCACCGTCATAGAAGCTGTAGGAAATACCGCCGCTCACGCCCCAACGGGAATTTTTAGTACCCGGGAAATCCGTATCATTCCAAGCATTGGATGCACCGACAGATATAGTCGGTTTGTTCCCAGCATCGGCAATACCAATATTTTCTTTGGCTTTCTGTACGGACAGCATACTCTGCAGCACTTCCGGTCTATAAGTCATGGCATAGGCAATGGCCTGATCCAAGGAAATCGTATAAGCATCAAAAGGCAGGCGGTGATCTGCGACGACGAGTTTCGTCTGCAGCGGCAAACCGATGATATTATTCAGATTAGCTTCTGCTACAGATACATTGTTCGCTGCCGAAACGGCATTCGTCCGTGCATTGGCCAGCGATACGTCAGACGTCAGGACATCGAGTTTAGCCACGGTGCCGACATCGTATTGCGCCGAAACATTATTGACATGGCCTTGCAGGTTTGCTACGGATTCATCAGCTACATCTTTTAATTCCTGATAAGCCAGCAAATTAAAATATCCTTCGACAGCAGATAATTTCGTCGCTTGTTCCACCCGGAAAATTTCTTCCTGAGCAGTCAATTTAGACAGCTTAGCTACAGCGATGTTACCTTCTACCTTGCCACCCGTATACAACGGCAGGCTCAGACTCAGTGAATTGGCATAATTGCTGGCTATGGACTTCGTAGACAGTTGGCCATGCCGGGCAGAAAATACCCAATCGACACTAGGCATTTTTCCGGACTGAGCTTCCTTGATACCCCAATCAGCCTGCTTCAAATCATATTTTGCCACCTTGATATCGCGGTTATAATCCAAGGCCATCTGGACGGTCTTAGGCAATGTCAATTCGACGGCCTGACTGGAAGATACCGTACCGACCATGGGCAGTGCGACCTGATCCGATAGCTTTAGCTTCGATGCCTTGTCAGCAATCTGTTTTGCCGTACGTTCATATACCGATTGGGACGTTCCGTCAGATTGTACTGCTTTGGCTACAGTCTGCTTCACAGCACTCGTCGCTGCCTGCTTCGCCATCTGACTACGTTCCGATGCCGATGCGGAAGCAACCTTAATGGCCGACGCTGCTTTCTGTGCCGCCGTCGCATCTGTACTAACTGCTGCCGCCGTGTCTTCCACATGACCGACAAGCGGTAAATACGAACTGCTTTGACCATTGGAAGCCGCTTGTACCGATACAGCACTGGTTACAGCGGTAATTGCCATTACTATTGCTAATTTTTTGTGTAATTTCTGACTCATCTTGGGTACCCCCATCTTCATCTATAAATTTTCTACTTATCAAAAAGTATAGTTCACGCCATAATAATTTCCGCCATCGCCCCTGTTCATCGGCCGGGTAAATTGGCCGACCAGATAAATGTTCGGCATAATCCGGTACCTGGCCCGGATGCGATAACGCCAATCATCGGGATCATAGCCCTCCAGCGAGACCTGGAAGGGGCTGTTGATGCCAAAATCAAGACCGGCACCCATATCGCCATTAATTAAACCAAAGCGGTAATCAAAGCCGCGGTGCTGACGACCGTACTGTAAGTTCAGATTTGTACCGTTACCGATATATTCTGCCCCGACAATGGCAAAAGAATCGTTCCGGTACAACTTAAAATTTACGGATGCATCATGATGGCTTTGAGTATCATTATACAACATTCCCGCCTCTCCTTGTACCCCGAGTTTACCTTTTCCCCCGAGGATATTATTTAATTTACCGGAAATTTGTGCCGTATTATGCAGCGTCGTCTTGATATCGGCAGAACTCTGCGGATCCGTCGCCACATTAGCCATGGTTCGGGCTATTTTATCTATATTATCAGTAATAGATTTCATATTTGTTACAGTTCCGCGCATATTTTGTGACATTGTTCCATCGCCGTCCATATTCTGGGCCGATTGCTGCAATTGAGACGCCGCCCCGTTCAACGATCCCGACAGAGATGCCAGATTCGACGTAATGGACTGTAAATTGGCTGAATTCGATTCCGCCATACGGTTGAGATTAGCTGTCAAAGCTTCCGTATTCTGTAAGGTTCCCCTCATGGCAGCCTGAGTCCGGGGATCGCCGATGACAGCATTGAGGTTACCTACGACCGACTGGATACCACCCATGAGCTGCGTGGCATTATCCATCATATCATTCATAGTCTGACCGGCTGCCCCGTACAAATAATCGCCTTCAGACAACAGGTGCCCTGTATCTTTACCCGGCGTAATCGTAACCATTTTTTCACCCAGCAGGCCATCCGTCCCAATCGCTATTTGGGAATCCTTAGGGATTTCCGTCCCTTTATCCAGCTTCAGCGTGATATTGACGCCATCCTTCGTAGCTACCACGTCTTCTACACGGCCCACATGTACACCGACGTAACGTACGGAATTGCCTTCCTTGATGCCATTTGCGTCAGCAAACAAAGCATGGACGACGTAACCCGGTTTTCCAAATATAGCTGTGTGAGCCAGTGAGAGGGCGACGTAGGTAAATAAGATGACGCCGATTACTGTCACTAACCCAACTTTTGCTTCAACAGACCACTTCATATTTGCTCTCTCCTATCGTCAGGCAACCTGCCGCCATGAATAAACAATTGAACCTGCTGGTTTTCGCAGTGGAGAAACTCTTCCTTCGGAGCAATCGCAAGGAATTTACCGTCCTGCAACATGGCCAGCCGGTCGGCAACATAAAATGCCGAATCCATGTCATGTGTCACGACGATGGATGTCGCTTTCAAATGCCGCTGCATATTGACGATGAGGCGATTGATATCCATGCATCGCAACGGATCGAGCCCCGCCGTCGGTTCATCATATAAAATCACCGTTGGGTCCAGGGCAATAGCCCTGGCCAGACTTACTCTCTTTTTCATCCCGCCAGACAAATCATTGGGCATCATATTCTCTATACGATCAAGCCCTACGAGATGCAGCTTTTCCGTTACGATAGAACGGATTTCTTCTTCACCACAATGCGTATGCTGCCGCAGGCCAAATGCCACATTTTCACCAACCGTCATGGAGTCGAATAAAGCCGAGTATTGAAATACCATACCCATGCGGCGGCGAATCTGGTTCATTTCATCTTCGGAATAAGCGGTAATATCCTGCCCATCAATACAGACCGTACCACTCTGAGGCTTTTGCAACCCTATGAGCAGCCGCAGGATCGTGCTTTTCCCAGAACCGCTGGCGCCGAGGATCACCAATGTTTCTCCATCATAAATATCTAAATCAATATGGTCCAACACGACTCGCGACCCGTAGGCCACTGTTACGCCGCGCATACTAATCATAACACATCTCTCCCAATCGTTCCCACTGCCGTACAAACCCTGATCCGGCTGCACACTTTATGAACCAGACCCATCAATACAAGAGAATCGATAGAAAATAATTACAAATAAATATGAAAATAATCGAAGTGACGACAGATTTCGTCGTAGCCATACCGACGCCTTCAGCACCGCTCTTGGCATGCATCCCTTCGTTACAGCCGATCAAGGCAATGATGCCTCCAAAAAACATGGACTTGATCATACCATAGGTGACATCGCTCAGGGACGTAAACACATCGATAGAATTAAGGTACGTAAATGAACTGATACCGGAAAACATCGTCGCTACGGCGTAACCGCCGCCCGTTCCGATGAGGAAACCGTATAAACTGAGAATGGGCACCATGATGACACATGCGACAAAACGGGGAACGACGAGATACGCTATGGGATTCGTCGCCATGCAGCGGAGTGCATCGATTTGCTCAGTTACCTTCATCGTGCCGATTTCCGCAGTCATAGCCGCACCGACGCGGCCCGCTACGACGACACCCGTCAATATGGGCCCCAGTTCGCGGCCCATAGCAATGGACATGATACCACCCAATGTCGACTGTGCTCCATATCGCAGGAGGATATCCACGATTTGGATGGTCATGACCATACCGGCAAATAACAATGTCAAACTCACGATAGGAAGAGAATCCACGCCCAGATGAGACATTTGGACTAAAGTCAGGCGCAGGCGGATACGCGGCAACTGCCGTACGGTCTGCCAGAACAACACGGCAACAACGCCTACTTCTTCAAACAGATGTAAAGTAAACTTGCCTATTTTCTCAAATACCTGCTGCACTGACGGACCTCCTTCCTGAAACTGATTTCTGCCATTACGACCGATTACTCGCACAAACTCCGACCAGGGCACCGCACTGTAGCAGTAAACCTGCAGAAAACTTAAAAAGCATCTAGAGTTTTCTATAGATAAGATAATACCATATTTTAATATAAAATAGCAACTTTGAACATGTTCAAATAAATCTAAAATAAAAGTGACCGGCCGTAGCCGGCAGGCCGCCTAGGCGTTCTGCCGGTCGTCTGCCAATCACTCTCCGTTTCTCAGATCAACCTCAATTGAAGATTGCCGCTGCAGCCTTTTTGGCCGTATCGGAATTATCTTTCGCTTTAGCTGTATCTTTCGACCCTTCGACGGAGCTCGTCGTATCCTCACCAATAACCGCTTTGCCTTCTCCGACATAATGGTTCCGGCTCAAAATCGAATCTCGTTCCTGCGGCGTGACAATACGGATCGTAATCTGCCCGTCACCCTTGATGATATATGGCGTAGACACTTTAGATTTCGGTGATTCTGCTTCATCTAAAACTTCTTTTTTCACCGGCTTTACTATATCTTTGGCCGGTGATATATCTTCTTTCTTTTGTATCTTTTCTTTCCTGACCTTTTTGTTGCCGTCATTGATCATGCTGACGCCCTGGTCCAATACTTCAACAACCAAATCATTATTGGCATCATCGCGTTGGATTTCTTTCTTTAGCTGGGTAAAATCCTTGTAATGGCGCAGCCGTTCCAGTATTTCATCGGTCAGGTTATACCGCTGTTTTTCAATCAGATAGGGCAGGGGAATGACCCCGCCGCCACGGACTTCCAGCGTCATCTTGCCCAACGGCTGGTTCTTGGGAACGACGAACGTAACCGTCTTCATTTCATCCACACCGCGGTACGGATGGAGCTTCACTTTAAAATAAATCGTATCACCAGGACTGACGACAACGGGCGCTGCCGTTGCTTCAACGATACGAGCCGACTTGCGGGCCTGGCTGACTGTGACATCCATGGTTACATCCAATACGGGGTAATCGATGAACTCGTTGTGCTTCAGGATATCCAGTACATTATACAATTCGTCGATACTGCGTTCATTGACATTATCTTCGGAATAATACATGTTGTGCCGTTCTATATCTTTATCCCGCCCGTCAGACGACCGGATGACATAGGATACACCGACCGTGCCGCCACCGGACCGGTCGATGGTCTTATTGACCACATTATATACACTCGTAGCCGCCAGTACCGGCGTCAATTCATTGTCTTCAATGATTTTGACGTGCTTCGTATTGGCTGACCCTGTATCTTCGTCGCGAACATTGATGGAAACGGGAATCCCCAGAGCCCGCTGACCGTATTCACCGGCAATACCTGCGCCGCGGTCCTGATCGACTTTGCCGATTTCCGCCCCGATAGAGCCCAGCTTGAAAGAGCTGGCCATATTATTCACGATGGTAAAGATATAGGCATTATGCATGAAATAATTAATGCTGCCCTTTTTCAAAAACGGATGTCCAAATGCGACGACATGGTTATCATCGATATAGGTCACCGTGCCAATGGCCCCTAATTTCAGGTCGCCGTCGACAAAAGCCGCCGCGACAGAACTGCCCGGTTCCAGCGCGAATGCCTGGGAATCGGTGCTGGCCGATGCCGTATCGACTGGCGTGAATTTATATTGCGGCAGTTTGCTCTGCATCCAGGCCATGGAAACCGAATCAAAGCCCGATGCCATGAGAGGCGTCGCAATGGGAACCAAGTCAGATTCACGGGCATTGAAGGGACGTATTTCTTCATGGGACGGCACGCTCCATAATTTGAGCATATCGCCGATAGGCGTAATCATGCCAATCTTGGAATTGGTGAACGACCAGCCATACGCGACTGCTCCCACGAGCTTACCATCTATATAGACTGGGCTGCCGCTCATCCCTTGGGCGATGCCTCCGGTCTGCTCGATGAGCGGACCAGAAAACTTGGCCAGTATCAAATCGCCGGCAGGACCGCTGTCTTTCATGATACCAAGTATTTCGACTGGAAACGACTCGATATCCATACCGCTGACGACGGTCCTGGCATACCCTGTCATTCCTGGCTTTATATCACTGACTGCCATGAAACCATCTGCTGCATAGCAGGATATCGCATAAGCACAACATGCAGCAACAATCCCCGCTTTGATAATCAAACGCTTCCATCTAAACAATTTCACGGCACATCTCCTTTATTTCGATTCTACAATAACTACGACTTCGCCCTGTTGGACATTGCTGCCCGGGTGGACCATGACAGCCTTGACAACACCATTTACAGAAGCTCGTGTAACCGGGATAGTACCTGCCAAGGCATTGACCGAAAGCAATACGTCACCTTCTTTGACGACGGCTCCTACAGGAGTTACACTCGTCACGACACCGCCCAATACAGCCGTATGCTGTACATCGGCAGCCATAGCCGTCATACCGCCGGCCAGGGCACCTAATACGCTGAGTACGATAGCCAATTTATACCGCTTTTTCATGATGATCCGCTCCTTTACAACTCATCGAATCCATCTTTTAAATTATTCATTTCACGCAACGCCTTGCCAGCCCCCTGAACGGCACAGAGCAATGGCTCGTCACATAAATAGGCGCTCATGCCCGTCTCGCTGGCGATGAGCTGATCAAAACCATGCAGCAACAAACCGCCGCCAGTCAGGACAATACCGTGATCGGCAATATCAGCAGCCAGCTCCGGCGGTGCTTTTTCCAGAATCGATACGATACTCTTGATGATCCGCTGTACTGGATCCTGCAAGGCCTCACATATTTCTGCCGATTCCACGTCAGTCATGATGGGCAAGCCCGTTTCGACACTGCGGCCGCGTACGTCAGCTGTCAAAGACCGCCCCGCCGGCAGGACCGTGCCAATAAGGATTTTCAATTCTTCTGCTGTTCGCTGGCCGATGACGATATGTCTTTTTTTCTGTAAATGGCGCATAATCGCTTCATCGAACGTGCTACCGCCAATGCGCAGGGATTCACTGATGACGACACCGCTCAGGCTCAATATGGCCACATCGGTCGTACCACCGCCTACGTCGACAACCATAGAGCCATTCGACTTGGCGATATCCAAACCAGCACCAATCGCTGCGGCCAGCGGTTCTTCGATGAGAACAGTCTTACGGGCACCAGCCTGTAAAGCCGCTTCCAGCACGGCCCGCCGTTCCACGTTCGTAGCCCCGGAGGGTACGCAAAGAACGACGCGCGGCTTAAAAAGATGCGTCTTGCCTACAGCAATATGAATAAAATGGCGGAGCATATATTCCGTCGCATCGTAATCGGCGATAACTCCGTCACGAAGAGGTCTGAAGGCACGTATATGCTGCGGTGTCCGGCCGATCATGGCCTGAGCTTCGCTGCCGATAGCGATGATACGGTGTGTACTGATTTCTTCTGCCATGACAGCTGGTTCGTTGACGACGACACCTCTGCCTTTGACGAAGACGACCACATTGGCCGTGCCTAAATCAATGGCAATGTCTGAGCCGAACCAGCGGGACAAGAAGGAACCACTCGATTTTTTAGGAGGGCGGGCCTTTTTCTTCCCCTTTTTACTCTTCCACGTTGACCCGAACAATGTCAGCACCTAGCCTTTGTAATTTCAATACCAAATTGTCATATCCTCGGTCGATATGATGCAAATCGCCGATTTCTGTTTCCCCTTCGGCGACGAGCCCAGCCAATACCAAGGCGGCGCCGGCACGCAAATCTGTAGCGTTGACCGGACAACCTTCCAGTGTCTTCACTCCTTCGACAATGGCACTGCGGCCTTCAATACGTATTTTTGCACCCATGCGCTTAAATTCGACGACGTGCATGAAACGGTTTTCAAAGACCGTCTCGGTGATGACGCTCGTCCCTTCACAGACCGTCGTCAAAGCCATGAACTGAGCCTGCATATCCGTAGGAAAACCGGGATACGGCAGTGTCTTGATATCCGCAGCCTTCAACGGCTTTTTGCCGATGACCCGGATACCATCTATATCTTCCTGTACGGTCGCACCAACTTCTTTCAGTTTGGCAATGACCGGTTTCAAATGTTCAGATAAAGCATTTTCGACATAAATATTACCTTCCGTCATGGCTGCGCCAATCATGAAGGTCCCCGCTTCGATACGGTCAGGGATAACATAATGATTAGCTCCATGCAGTTCCTTGACACCTTCGACGCGGATGATATTCGTACCGGCACCGCGGATATTGGCTCCCATGCTGTTCAGATAAGTAACCAAGTCGACGATTTCCGGTTCTTCTGCCGCATTTTCGATGACCGTCCGGCCCTCTGCCAGAGAAGCCGCCATGAGTATGTTTTCCGTCGCACCGACACTGGGAAAATCCAAGTAAATCTGAGCACCCTTTAAGCCATCGGGAACGATAGCTTCGATATCGCCATTTTCCAGGTTAATCGTCGCCCCCATCGCCTCAAACGCTTTGAGATGCAAATCAATAGGTCGGGCACCGATGGAGCAACCACCAGGCAAAGAAATCTTAGCCCGGCGCTTCCTGGCCAGCAACGGCCCCATGACCAAAAAAGACGCGCGCATGCGCCGGACCAGATCGTACGGTGCCGAATAAGACGCAAGTGCCTGAGCATTGACAACCAATGTTTCCGGCTGCGATGCGTCGACGACTACGCCTAATGAACTAATGACTTCACTAACTGTATGGACATCATCTAAAGTCGGGATTCCCTGCAGGACGCTCTCACCGTTCGTCGCCAACATAGACGCGACGATGATAGGTAGTACGGCATTTTTAGCGCCGCTGATGCGTACTGTCCCTTCCAAGGGTTTCCCACCATGAATAACCAGTTTTTCCAACTTTGGAACCTCCTAATCGATACAAGTACTTCTTTATACAAGACAATGGTACGGCCAGCCGCAAAAGCCAGCTTCCCTGTCAATATTATTCGCTGTCAAATAATTGTACCATAAAAGATTGCAAACGAAAAGTATCTATACAAAATTATGTGATGTAAGCCCCCTATCATAAAAAGTAATTGGAATAAAAAACAGCTGCCATCCCGCAGGGAACGGCAGCTGTAACTCATGGCACAAGTGATTACTTGCGGACACTCCATTTAGCTTTTTTATCAAAATGATGGGTTGCATCGATGAACCGGATCGTACCGGTCTTGTAGCGCATGACGACAGACGATGTCCGGGCACCGCTTCCGAAGTACTGGACACCCTTCATCATAGGCGTATTCGTGACGGCCGTAGCTGAGAATATGCAGTCATCGCCTTTGACCAGGTCACCGATCTTCAAAATCTTGTTGACATCTTCGATACCCATGTCAGCACAGCGCTTCCGTTCCTCATCCGTATACGGTATGAGCCGGGCCTGCATGTCACCGCCCAGGCATTTCAGGGCCGCTGCAGCCAGAACGCCTTCCGGCGCACCGCCGATACCCATGAGGACATGGACACCAGAACCTTCGACGCCTACATCGACAGCCGGCGATACGTCGCCATCGGTAATCAATTTAATCCGGGCACCGGCATCACGGCATTCCCTGATGATGTCGGCATGGCGTTCACGATCCAAGATGACTACCGTCAAATCATCGATGCCGCGCTGCAATCCTTCGGCAATGCGGCGCAGATTTTCTTTTACGGGCATATTCAAATCGATGCGACCGCTGGCCCGCGGGCCGACACAAAGTTTTTCCATGTACATATCCGGTGCGTGGAGCAGGCCGCCTTTAGCGGTAATTGCCATGACGGCTATAGCCCCGTCCTGGCCTTTGGCCACCAGATTCGTGCCTTCCAGGGGATCGACGGCAATGTCGACAGCAATTCCGCCGGCCCCTACCTGTTCACCGATATACAGCATAGGAGCTTCATCCATTTCCCCTTCGCCGATGACGACCGTACCGGATACAGGGACACCGCTGAGTACGGCATGCATTCCATCTACAGCCAGCTGGTCTGCGCCTTCCTTGTCTCCCATGCCCATCAGACGACCGCTCTTGACCGCTGCTGCTTCTGTGACACGCGCGAATTCCAATGTCAAAATTCTGTTCATTTCATTACCTCCTGCTTTACTGGTTTGCCTCTGCCCAGTCCTGTTTAAACCGTTCGATACCTGCATCTGTCAGAGGATGATGCAGGGCCTGCAATATAATTTTATATGGCACAGTGGCGATGTCAGCGCCAGCCCGGGCACATTCAGTAATATGCATAGGCCGACGTATACTCGCCGCTATGATTTCCGTCGAAATGCCATGGATGGAAAAAATTTCTGCAATTTCAGCAATGAGGCCAATTCCGTCCTGACTAATGTCTTCCAAACGACCCACAAAGGGACTGACGTAGCTGGCACCAGCCCGCGCTGCCAGCAGGGCCTGGTTCGCTGAAAAGACGAGCGTCACATTGGTCCGGATACCTTCGCGGTGGAGCTGTGACACGGCTTTGAGCCCTTCCGCCGTCATGGGAACCTTGACGACAACATTGTCATGGAGCTTTGCCAGCACGCGGGCTTCTTCGATCATGCCCGCAGCATCATCCGACAATACTTCCGCGCTGATAGGGCCATCGACGATAGCAGCAATCTGACGGATCACTTCATGGAAATCCTTCTTTTCCTTAGCTACGAGCGACGGGTTTGTCGTCACGCCACAAATGACTCCCATTTCATAAGCCGCTTTGATTTCTTCTATATTCGCCGTATCAATAAAAAATTTCATGTATTTTCCTCCTTAAGGACATAGGTACTCAGCCGGGCAAGCCCGTCCGGGTCAACGTTATATTTTGCCTTTCTTTCAATGATAATATATCGCCAGCTGTCTGGGCCGCCAGAGAAATACTGCTGCCACAGTGCCGGCAAGACAGGACAAGGGAATCCCTGCAGATCTGCACGACAATATCCGGTTGTTCACAGGCACAGGTAATAGCCTGACGGGCTATCATGTCATAGAGACGATTATAACCGGCCAGGAGTACATTGGGATCCACAGTTTCGCCAACCGTTTGCAGCAAGAGCTGATGCTCGCGCCGCCGCTGCTGCACAAACCGGTCGACCTGGCCAGGACTGCCGCAGACACCCGCTTCCAAAGAGCAGTCCTCACAAGCGACGCGCTCCATGCCCACATTGTCGTAGAAATGGCGGCTGTCAATGAGGAAGACATGTTCTTGATTGCAGCCTACGCACATCATCATCACCAGCCACACCGTACGCCGCATATGCCGGATCCTGGCCACGATTTCACCACAATGACACCGTATATCCTGCCACAGTGCGCGTTTCGGCATGAACCGGTCCACATGGGAAACGCATACGGAACCACAGACAGGGCAATACAATGCGACAGAAAATTCCGTATGAATGATCATACCGCTCCCTCCTTTTTGTATTATTTCTACATGGAGAGATGAAAATCCTGCCGCATTGCATCGATTTTAATAATTATTATATTGTCTGGGGAAATTCATTACTCAGGCAGGGATTACTGCCGTTTCGTAATGACGTCGCACTTCATGTACGGCCGCAGCACTTCCGGCACGATGACCGTACCGTCTGCCTGCTGATAGTTTTCCAGGATAGCTGCTACTGTACGACCTACAGCCAGACCGGAACCATTAAGGGCATGGACATATTCCGGTTTGGATTTTGGCGTGCGGCGGAACTTGATGTTCGCGCGCCGAGCCTGGAAGGCTTCCGTATTGGAACACGAAGAAATTTCCCGGTATTTATTCTGTCCTGGCAGCCACACTTCTACATCATAGGTCTTAGCTGCCGAAAATCCGATATCACCGCTGCACAATACGACTACGTGATAGGGCAGTCCCAACAGTTGCAGGATGTTTTCTGCATTATGGGTCAATTTTTCCAATTCTTCATAACTTGTTTCCGGCGTCGTATACTTGACCATTTCTACTTTGTGGAATTGATGTTGGCGGATAAGGCCGCGCGTATCCCGGCCAGCCGACCCAGCTTCAGCCCGGAAGCAAGGCGTCAATGCCGTATAATACAATGGCATTTTCGTACCGTCGAGGATTTCGCCGCGATGGTAGTTCATCAAAGGTACTTCGGCCGTCGGAATCAGGAAATATTCCAAGTTTTCCAAACGAAACATATCTTCATAGAATTTCGGCAGCTGGCCTGTCGCCGTCATGGATTCCCGATTGACGATATACGGAGGAATGACTTCAGTATAGCCATCTTGTTCCGTATGGACATCGAGCATCAAGTTATAGACGGCCCGTTCGAGCCGGGCACCCTGACCGATGTAATACGTGAACCGTGATCCCGTCACCTTGCCGGCCCGTTCTACGTCCAATATACCCAATTCTTCGCCAATGTCCCAATGATTCTTAGGCTGGAAGGCAAACTGAGGGATGTCGCCCCATTTACGTACTTCCGGGTTGTCGTTGTCATCTTCGCCGTACGGTACAGATGGATGGCTCATATTGGGGATCATCAGCTGAATAGCCTTCATATTTTCTTCTACGACGCGTATTTGACTATCTAAGGCATTGATTTCTTCACCGACGGCCTTCATAGCTGCAATCTGTTCTGTCGCATCTTGTTTATCCCGTTTGAGCTGGCTGATTTGATTGGTCACGGTATTACGTTGATTTTTCAGCACTTCTACCTTCTGCAATAATTCGCGGCGCTGGCCATCTAAGGTAATAAAGCTGTCGAGATCCACAGTGACGTGGCGGTCCTTGATATTTTTCCGTACTTCTTCTACGTGATCGCGTATAAATTTCGTGTCTAACATCGTTGATAACATCCTTTCTGTAGGTCAAACTGTTATAATCCTTTTTGTTCGATTCCACTAAACAGGTACCCCATATGCATCGTGGAATTGAGCAGTACTGTCCGCCACCGGCCATCCTGGCATTCGAGTACGTTTATACATGTATTATCCTGCTTAATCTGCCAGAAATGACTCATATCGATATCCAGCAAATCACAGATAATCGCTTTATTGACTGCATCATGAGCTGCGACCAGCACCGTCTTGCCATCGTACAAACTGGCGTACTCGTCAAAAGCTGCACGAATGCGCCGGCGGACATCTTCCAGCGATTCGCCGCCAGGCCCGGGCATGGTTACAGTCTGCGGCGCCGTATGCCAGCGGGAAAAAGCATCGCCATATTCACGGCTGATTTCCTCAGATAACCGTCCTTCCCATAAGCCATGATTGATTTCCTTCAGGCGGTCGTCGGTCTGCACAGCCAGATTATGGCGGTCGGCACATAACTTACACGTAATATACGACCGCTGCAGCGGGCTGGAGATGCACAAGTCGATGGGAATATCTTTCAACCCTTCTGCTACCATGCGTCCTTGTTCCAGTCCCCGCTGGCTCAGTTCCGTATCTTCCTGGCCCTGGTAACGGCCTTCGATATTCCATTTCGTTTCTCCGTGGCGAACCAATATAATCCGTATCATGTTCTTCCCCCTGTACCGATGCGGCTTAACCGCAATTGATGAGTTTCATGTCCAGGATGCCGTCGATGCCTTTGAGCTTGAGCATGATATCGTTGGGAATATCGTCCTGTACGGCAATGGCCATGATATTGGTATTTTCCTGCGTCGTCTTGCCGACCTGCATCCCGGAAATATTGATGCCTGCTTGTCCCAGGACCGTCGAAATCTGGCCGATCATATTAGGCTGATCGATATGCGGTGCCAGGAGCAGGTACCCTTCCGGCGTAAAATCGACACGATGTTCATCTATTTGGACAATTTTAGCTTCCGTGCCATTGAACAACGTACCGACGATGCGGTGCGTCCCTTTGCTCGTCTGGATATCCACCGTTACGGCATCGAGGAAATACCCCGTATCCTGTGACTTGATTTCCTGTACGGCAATGTGGCGGGACTTGGCCACCTGGGCGGCATTGACGAAGTTGACTGTTTCCTGCAGGATAGGATTGAGTGCCCCTTTCAGGACAGACGTCGTCAGAATCTTCGTATCCGTTTCGGCTAATTTTCCCGTATATGCTACGCTGATGGCTTTAATGGGACCATCTGCAAGATATACGCTGATTGTACCCATTTTTTCCATCAATTCAAAATACGGATGGATAAGGGAATATTCGTTTTTGGAAATAGGCGCCATATTGACGGCTGTTGCCACGGGTTCACCATTTAAAGCGGCGATGACACCGTGAGCTACGTCGATGGACACACCAATCTGAGCTTCTTTTGTCGATGCGCCCAAATGCGGCGTCAAGACGACATTGGTCATACCCAGGAAAGGATTTTCTTCTGGTTTAAGCGGTTCCTTAGGATATACGTCCAAGGCTGCGCCGGCCAGCTTCCCGTTCTTGAGTGCGGCAGCTAAGGCCTGGATATCGACGACAGCACCGCGGGAGCAGTTGATGAGATAAGCCCCGTCTTTCATCCTGGCAATCTGTTCGGCCTTGATCATATTGCGCGTTTCATCAGTCAACGGCACATGTAGTGTAACATAATCACATTGTTCCAGCAAATCTTCCAGCTTTTCAATCCGTTCCACGCCGAGCTGAGTGAATCGTTCTTCCGTAATGTACGGGTCATAGCCAATGGTACGCATTTCCATGGCCTGCATCCGTTTGGCAACGCGCGAACCGATACGGCCGACGCCGAGGATGCCGATCGTGCGGTTCTGCAGCTGGATTCCCGTAAAAGATTTACGGTCCCATTTTCCGGCCATGATCGATGCATGAGCCTGAGGGATATGACGCGTCACACCCATGATGAGAGCTACGGTCTGTTCCGTTGCCGCAATCGTATTCGCTTCCGGCGTATTCACGACAATGATGCCTCGTTCCGTCGCCGCTTTGATATCGATACTGTCGACGCCGACACCAGCCCGGCCGACAACTTTGAGTTTCGTCCCCGCTTCGATGACCCGGCGGGTCACATGAGTCAGGGACCGCGTAACCAATGCATCGTATTCACCAATGCAGGCACAAAGGTCATCTTCGTTCAAATTTGGTCTGACATCGACATCGTAATTCTGCTGCCGCAATAATTCTACGCCCGTATTCGAAACATCATCGCTCACATATATTTTCATCATCGTTTCCTCCCCTTCGGAACTTTTGTATGATTATCAGTTGTTGCGCCGGAATGCCTTCATGAAATCGGCCAGCGCTGTACATGCATCTTCGGTAACGGCATTATAGATGGAAACGCGGCAACCGCCTACTGTGCGGTGGCCTCCGACTCCGGCCAGGCCGTTTTCCAATGCTTCAGCTATGAACTTCTTTTCCAATTCTGGTGTACCCAGGTTAAACGTCACATTCATATGGCTGCGCGAATCCTTTACCGCATGGCCGATATAATAGCCATCGCTGCTGTCAATGGCATCATATAAGATATTGGCTTTCCGCGTACTGAGATTCCACATAGCTTGTGTGCCGCCATGATCTTCAATCCAGTGTAACACTTTACCTGTAAAGTAAATGCAGAAAATCGGCGGCGTATTATACGTGGAATCCTTATCGACAAAAGCCTTATACTGCAACATTTCCGGAATGTCCCGGCGCGCCTGCTGGAGGAAGGAATCCTTGACGATAGCCGTGATTACGCCAGCTGGACCGACGTTTTTCTGCACGCCGGCATAGATGAGATCAAACTGGCTTACATCGACAGGACGAGCCATGAAATCACTGGACATATCACAAATGACGGGAACGTCGAATTTCGGGAACTGCAGCCATTCCGTGCCATGGGCCGTATTGTTCGATGTCATGTGAACATAATCGGTCCCGTCTTTGACGACGAACTGTTCCGGCTTAGGAATATAGGAAAAATTCCGATCAGCACTAGATGCGACTTCATACGCTTCGCCAAAGAATGACGCTGCCTTCAACGCCTTCGATGCCCACAAACCCGTATTCAAATAACCGCCGCGCGTCTTGAGAAAGTTGGCCCCTGACATAAAGAACTGCATCGTGCCGCCCCCCTGGATGAACACGATATGATAGTCTTCCGGCACGTTCAGGAGCCGGCGCACCATCGTCTTGGCATCCTGCAGGATTTTTTCGAATTCTGCACTGCGATGACTGATTTCAACGACACTCATGCCGCAATGATCCACATCCAGGAATTCTGCCTGCACTTCTTTCAACACATCCAACGGCATTGCCGAAGGCCCTGCATTAAAGTTATACACTCTCGCCATAATATACACCCCTTCTACAAACTGTAGCACCTCATAAAAAACGGAGAAGACGTCCCTTGGGACGAGCTTCTCCTACTCGCGGTACCACCCAATTTGCCGTATACCTCGAAAAAATAAAACTCCCGTCCCAAAACAGGGACGAGAGTAAATTTCCCGCGTTGCCACCCAACTTGCCATACGGCCAACTTTAACTGCTATATCGGGCATACCCGTCAAATTCATCATCTGCCGTTCAGGAGCGGAACGCATTACAGTCCTGCCGGCTCACAGCGACCGCCGGCTCTCTGAAAGAACGAATAAATTGCTTCTCCGTCATCACGTTTATGTTAAATTAACACAATTATAGTCACGACCGATTGAATTGTCAAGCACTTTTTACTGAATTGCCGACAACGTCTTCAAATAAAATGATTTTCCACGGCCTACCAAAAATAACGCAGGTACAAATACGCTTGAGACAGAATCAGCGTCAAAACCATGATGGGAAAGCCTATCTTCAGGTAGCCGCGGAACGAAATCGGGCATCCTTCCTTGGCCGCAATCCCAGCGACAATCAGGTTCGGAGAAGCTCCGACCAGTGTACCGTTACCGCCAAAACAAGCACCCATGGCCAAGGCCCACCACAGTGCCGTTTCTGGCAGCGGGAGCAGGCCCTGCATTTCCTGGATCAGGGGAATCATCGTCGCCGTAAACGGGATGTTATCGACAAAAGCCGAAGCCAGCGCCGCCATCCATAAGATGAAGAACGAGGCGAACTGCGTATCGCCGCCAGTGACGTCCATGGCATAGCGGGCCAGTGCCGTAATGACGCCGCTCCCTTCCAAGCCGCCGACGAGGACGAATAGGCCCAAGAAAAAGAAGATAGTGTCCCATTCCAGCTCAGCAAAAATTTCAGCCGGCTCGATACGGCTAAGCAGTAACAGCACCGCCGCACCCGCCATGGCGATGGTCGCCGATTCCAAGTGCAACGCCTGATGGAACACAAAACCGATGATAGTAATGGCCAAGACAATCAGGCACCGCCGCAGCAGCGGCACGTCTTTGATTTCTCGACGATAATCGAGCTGCCGCAGCCGCTCAGGCTGCACGGTCAAGCCGAACAACATGCGGCGATACACGACCAGGAGCACGGGAATAACCACGGCCATATTGAGCACTACGATAGGCAGCAGATGCACAAAAAAATCGTTGAATGACAAATGAGTCGCGCTGCCTATCATGACATTGGGGGGATTGCCGATCATCAACGCCGTTCCACCGATATTCGACATGATGATGGTCATAATCAAAAACGGATACGGTTCAATATCCAGGGTACGCCCCAATGAAAACAGCACCGGCACGAGAAGCAGCACCGCCGTTACCGAATCGAACAAAGAAGAGGCACCGGCCGTAAATAATGCCAGCAGCACCATCAGGCGCGGCGGTTTCCCGCCGGATACCCGGGCTGCCCATACGGCCAGCGCCTCGAATATGCCGGTGCGCCGCATGATGGCCACAATCGTCATCATGCCCAGCAGCAACCCCAGCGTATTAAAATCAATGTAGATTGCAACGGCTTCTTCCTGGGTAATGATACCCGCAGCAATCATAGCCAGGCCGCCGCCCAGGGCGATGCATGTCCGGGGCAGGCGTTCTGTCATAATCAGTCCATAGGAAAGGAAAAAAATGGCCAGACTGACATAGAAAAAGAGAGTCATAGGTCACCTCCATACCTTGGGCCTGACAGCCCCACCTGAGCCGGGCTGTCAAAACCATCGAATATATCGACTCATTAATAGCATTTACTCCAACCGCAATTCTTGCAGATATTGCAACCGCCTTCAAATACGAGGGGTTCACCGCATTGCGGGCAAAACATGTTTTCTCGGGATACCTTGACCGCTTTGGGCTTAGGCGGCAGTTTCTTGACCGGTGCATTGTCCGTAAGGCTCCGACGGACAGCCAGTTCCTGTTGTACTTCATTGTACATATCCAGCAAAGCATTGCCTACTGCCATAGGGCAGCACGACCCTTTACTGGTATCACCCCGCGTAGAGCGCCGTACAGAATAAGACGGGCAGTTCCCCGTAGAATTGAGTTGGTCTACAATCGTGTAGATATCGATACCCGCCCGGGCACTGATAGAAATGAGGCGGGACAAGCCGATCATAAAATTATTGCAGCCGCCGGTAGAACCCTTGCTCAAGTAGGCTTCCAGCAAGGCCCCCGTAGCCGGGTCAAAAAAGGCAATACAGTGCAAGCTGCCGCAACCGGTGATCAACTTGCGTTTCTTGCCAGTCACATCATCGTTGACACAGACGATTTCACCGCGGGCCAAGCCTTCGCCAGCCACAGGCACAGCCGTCTTTTCCACATTGGCGTTGAGGATACCCGCCCGTTTGCAGCCATCCCGGAAAATAGTGATGCCCTTACAGCCGCTTTCATGGGCCAGCAGATACAGCTGCTCCGTATCCTCTACCGTGAAGCTGTTAGGCACATTGACCGTAGAACTGATGGACGCATCGATATGCTGCTGCCATATGGCCTGCATGGCAATGCGCTGACGGTATCCCAGGGTCAATGCCGTCACAAAGTATTCCGGCAGGCGGGAATCATCGGCAATATGGTGCTTGTCCATATACCGTTCTACAATAGGCGTATAAATTTTATAGTACACATCGGCCGCGTGGAGAGACTCGGTCTTGCGTTCGTAATAATTTGCATAAATAGGTTCGATGCCGCCGGAAATGCCCAACATAGTCGACAACGTCCCCGTAGGAGCGATAGTCAGGAGCTGTGAATTACGCAGGCCGTTTTGTTTGACCAGCGCTGCCGTCTGCGGCGTCGTATTGGCCTTGAAATAAGGCGTTTCCATAATTTCATCGACATGACATTGTTCAAAAGGCCCCAATTCGCCAGCTAGCTGCGCCGACGTAGCGATAGCCATATCGGCCATGGCAAAGCCTATGTCATTACAAAACGAGACCGCGTCATCACTGCCATAGGTGATACCCAGCTTGATGAGCATATCGGCCAGGCCCATGATTCCCAAGCCGATTTGGCGCCACTGGCCAACACTGTCGCGCTGTTCCTGCAAGGGATGGAGCGGCAGCCCTTCATCGAGGACATCATTCAGCGCCCGCACAGCCACGGCGACACAACGGCGGAATTCGTCAAAGTCAAATGAAGCCTGAGGTGTACAGGGATCGTGGACGAAATTGGAAAGGTTCATACTGCCCAAGAGGCAGCTGCCACCGGCCGGCAACGGTTCTTCCGCACAGGGATTGACGCCGGCATAGGAAAAGTCCTTCGTATTTGCCAAGAGGTTCCACGACTGGATGCGGTCCCAAAATAATGCACCTGGTTCGGCATAGTCCCAATTCGTTTCAGCGATTAGGCGGAACATTTCTCCGGCATCTACTGTATTTTCTACAGTCTGATTCGTTTCTTTCCGTGTATAGTGCAGGCGGAATCCTTTATGCTGCTTGACGGCCTGCATGAATTCATCACTGATACGGACGGAAATATTCGCTTTAGTCACTTTATCCAGGTCCGTTTTCAGCTTGATGAAATCCAACACATCCGGATGGGCGCAATCAATGGAAATCATGAGCGCCCCGCGGCGGCCGTTCTGGCCTATGAGCTCCGTTACCAGAGAATACAAGGTCATAAACGAGATGGAACCACTCGTTTCCTTGGCTGCGTTGTTGATGCGGGCCCCTTTGGGACTCAGGTCCGAAATATCGATGCCGCAGCCACCGCCATAGCTATATGTCCGAGCCAGCTTGCCAGCCCGATCAAAGATGCTTTCTATATTATCTTCCGGCGGTGTCATGACATAACAATTAGACAACGTAATCTTCTTGCCGGCATATTCCAGTCCGCGGTTGGCCAAAATCCGTCCGCCGAATAAAAATTTCTGTTCCCGTATCAATGCAGCTACTTCTTCATTTTTGCCGCTGACACGATCTACCCAATGTTCGAAGGTCTCTCCTTCATTGCAATATTTATTTTTCCAGATGTCGATTCCAATCTTATTATTCGACCCCAGCCACTCCTGTTCGTCCATTCCAGCACCCCCAAATACGCCTATTACATTTCGTCTAAACATACCACATATGGTAGATACATTTTATAGTAACAGGTTATACAGTAGGCGTCAAGAGTTAGCTCCATCTCATTACAGCATAATTACGGCCGCAAAAATCATCGCTTAGCCAAAAATGATGCGACGGTTTGCACGTATTCTTCCCGATCCGTACTGATGCCTACGGCATGGGCCGAGCCGGAAAAAATATGGATCTGCTTATGAGGACTACGACACTGGTCGTAGAGGCGGTGCACCGTTTCTACCGGGATCAGTTCATCGGCATCACCGTGGAGGAACAAAACCGGCGCTGCCGTCCGCCGGACTGCCTTCATCGGTTCAATATCGTTCAAGGTCTTACGCGTATGGTAGTACATGCTGGCCTGGAAAAATGGGTTGAGCACATTGAATCCCCATATGGCCCGTTTATCCTGAGCCCATTCGAATACCTTTTCCCGTCCCAGCTGAGTCAGGTTTCCATAGGAACTATCAGCCACATAAAACGACAGTTCCCTGCCCTGATCCGTTCCACTGTACAGCAACGCCATGGCAGCCCCTAAAGACACGCCGTGCATGCCGATAGTACCAGACGGATTCTTTTTCTTCAACCATTGGACCCAGGCATCGAGATCCGACATTTCACTAAGTCCCCAGTCCGTATGCTCGCCGCCGCTCTCACCATGACCGCGCAGGTCTACGAGCAGGACATTATAGCCCCGATTGCGATACATGCCTATATAGGGCAGGCACATGGTACGATTTTGATAGAGCCCGTGCAGTAAAATAACGGTCTTGCGGGAATCATTGGCATCTTCGATATACGTACCGCGCAGGTCTGTCCCATCTGCCGCTGTCACGTGGACCGCATCCCAATCATATCGCTGTTCTGCCCGACGGATGCCATTGACGGAACGGGAATGATTTTCTATACCCAATACCTTATCCCACGATGCGCCGCGAAACTGCTCATACGCCGTATTACCGATATATATTCCCACGCCGGCAAACAAAAGCACGGCCGCAATCAAAAGCGTACTAATGGTCCGGAATAACCAACGCAACATAATTAACTTCACTGCCTTTCTCGGATAATACCTGAAAGAAATCCAAACATTACCCTATCATACATCTTGGAGAGCGCTCCAAGTCAATGGCATCATAAAAAACGCTGCCAGCATAAACCTGACAGCGTCTCAACCTACAACCTGCTTACATCGGTTCCGGGACATCTTCACATAACACGACTTTTTCCTGCCCGTCGATTTCATCCAACTGCACTGAAACGATTTCCCGCCGCGACGTCGGCACATTCTTGCCAACGTAATCCGCTCTTATGGGGAGCTCCCGATGCCCCCGGTCCACCAAGACCGCCAATTCGATCAGGCGGGGCCGCCCCAGTTCCATGATAGCATTGAGCGCAGACCGGACTGTGCGTCCCGTAAACAAGACGTCATCTATAAGAATCACGATTTTGCCATCGGCATTGAATCTTTTCTGTTCTGCGCCAGCCTTGCGGATGGTCCCCATCTTTTTATGGTCATCGCGATACGCTGATATATCCAAGTCATAGACCGGCACTGGCACGTTTTCAATCGACGTCAGTTCTGCCGCCAGCCGTTCCGCCAGGGGGATTCCCCGCGTATGGATACCGACGAGGAGCGTTTCTCCCAGACCTTTATTATGTTCGATAATCTCATGGGCAATACGACGGATAGCCCGGCGCATGGCCTTGCCATCCATCAATACGGTTTTCTCTTTACGCATAGAACACCCTCCGCTCAACCTTGTCCCGCCGCTAAAGCCAGACAGCTCTTAAAATCATCTGGTGCCGGTGCCTCAAAATGCATCGCCTGGCCGCTAATGGGATGGCACAAATCCAAACAATGCGAATGCAGAGCCTGACCGGCAATGGGAAAATCATCTTTCTTGAATCCGTATAATGGGTCGTTGACCACGGGATGACCGATATACGCCATGTGGACGCGTATCTGGTGAGTCCTGCCCGTTTCCAATTTACATTCTACCCACGTATATAGTCCATACCGCTGGAGTACGTGGAAATGCGTCACTGCCGCCCGGCCGCCTTTAAACGTAACTGCCATCTTGATACGATCCTTAGGATGGCGGCCGATGGGAGCATCGACAATGCCGTCCTCTTCCACGATATTGCCATGCACCAAAGCCCAGTACGTGCGCCGCGCCGTATGCGCCTTGATTTGTTCCGCCAAGCCGCGATGAGCTTCATCCGTTTTAGCGGCAACCATGACGCCGGACGTATCCTTGTCCAGTCGGTGGACGATGCCCGGCCGGACAACGCCGTTGATGCCGGACAATTCGCCCTGGCAATGATACAACAGGGCATTGACCAGCGTTCCGTCGGGATTGCCCGACGCCGGATGGACTACCATGCCCCGCGGCTTGTTGACGACAATGATGTCCGCATCCTCATATACCACATCCAGCGGGATTTCTTCCGCCTCAGCATTCAACTCACGACGCACGGCCAGCCTGACCTGGACCGTTTCGCCATCTTCCAGACGAGAGTTCGGCTTGACGTTTTTTCCGCCTGCCGTCACATCACCCTGCACGATCATCTGCCGGGCAAAATTCCGTGTAATATCCAGCTTGGCTGCCAGAAAAACATCCATACGCAATCCCACATCCTCAGCGGCTGCGTATAATATACGTTCATCCATTTTTATCTCCATCATCCTTACCGTATAACCAACTATAGCCTATCAACAATCCCACGCCGACAACGATACCAATATCCGCCACATTAAACACTGGCCAAATTCGGAAATCAAAAAAATCGACAACCGATCCATTTAAAAACCGGTCAAGCGCATTTCCCAGAGCACCACCTAAAAGCATACCAGCACCGGTCTGTACCAATTTATGCTGAGGAATCTTTTTCCTAAAGACAAAAAATAACACAAACAATAAGATTGCGACAGCCAGGAAAAACCAGCGCTGATTTTCTAAAATCCCAAAAGCAGCACCCTTATTCAAAATATACGTAATATGGAAGATGCCCGGAATAACGGGAATTGATTCATGCAACTCCATCAGGCGGCAAATTTCAAATTTACTTACCTGATCCAATACCAATATAAAAAAAGCCATCAAAAAAACGTGCACAGACTACCCCCCATATCAAACAAAAAACCTATCCACCAGCGGCTAGATAATGTAAGTCGCCACTATGGTACAACGTATCTAGATATTCATGCTAGCATAGTTGGCCAGAAAATTCAATATATAAGAATCGTCTTGCCTACAGCATATTTTACTTATAATAAAAGAGGAGACATGAATATGTCTCCTCTTTTACATAATAGCAGTAAACTATTATTCATCACCTTTGATGGCTCCGGTCGGGCAAACCGATTCACAAGCGCCGCAATCGATGCAAGCGTCCGTTACTACGTATTTATCTTCGCCTTCCTGAATAGCACCAGCTGGGCAATTGGATTCGCAAGCGCCGCATTTTACGCATTCGTCACTAATCGTATGCATAATGTCACCTCCAAATATAAAATCGTTAGGGAAGCCTCGCTTCTCCTCGTATTTCCCATTATTACACGAAACCAGAGAATTGTCAATGAATAGCACGTTAATTAAAGAAAGGCATTATACCAATCTGATTACGCCTCTCAAAATCGCTATAAGGACGACTGATTCTTGTCAAAGCACCTTTTCAGCTAGTCTGCGGCCCGTCCTGTAAAGCAGCACTATCGCTCTGCAATCTTGCTTCAAACGCCGTTGCCGGCAAAGGCTGCGAATAGTAATAGCCCTGGATTGTAGAACAGCCGCTGCTCACCAGGAAATCTGCCTGTTCTGCCGTTTCCACGCCTTCGGCGATGACGCCAAGATGAAGTATCTGCATCATGTACACTACGGCCTTGATGATGGCCCTGCCTTTCTGGCTCTGACTGCCCGTAATGAACCGCAAATCTAATTTGACTACATCTATAGGCATTTCATGGAGCGTCGTCAAGGAAGAATAGCCACTGCCAAAATCATCCATTTCTACGATAAACCCGTGATTCCGCAGTGCTGTCACCATGGCTACGAGCTGTTCCGGATCCTGAGTATAAGCCGACTCCGTAATTTCCAGCCGTAATAGCTGCCGTGGCAGATGATATTGTTCCCGCAGTGTCGCAAAAAACTGCGGCAATGCGTTGTCATACAAGCAGATACGGGAAATATTGACGGATACGGGTACAACAGGAAGTCCCCGGTCCAGCCAATCCCGTAAAAGCTGACAAGTCCGTTCCCAAACAAAATGGTCCATTTGACAGATAAAAAAATTTCTCTCGAACACGGGAATGAATTCTCTCGGCGTGACCAGACCCCGTTCCGGATGAAGCCAGCGGACTAGCGCCTCGGCCCCGACCATGCGCCGGCTCCGATGATCATACTGGGGCTGCAGATACACTTGGAATTGATGCTCATCCAAGGCTCTCCGCATTTCTTTCGTGACCCAGGCTTCTGTACGCATCTTATCATGCATCGCTTCATCATAATAAGCCCAGCCGACATCATAACTGCCCTTGATCGTCAGCTGCGCCAGGCGGGCACAATCCATCATCACTTCAAAAGGAACGGTCGGATCCTTGATGCGGTAAAATCCCAAATCAAAAGAAATGGGAAAATCAAGATCATGTTTGTCGATATTCTGCCGTATCGTCTCAATCAGGGCTTGTACATTGTCCCGAGTTTCAGGCATACAAAGGATGAAATGATCACCCATGACACGGCCGCACGTACCCATGGCAGCAACAAATCGCTGGATCCGGCCAGCCACCATTTTCAATGTCTGGTCGCCCATAGCAAAACCATATAAATCATTGACCATTTTAAAATTCTGAATATTGAAATAGACGATGACAAAGGCCGTTTCCGGATGATTCCACAAGAGCTCTTTCGTATCGCGGCGGAAACCATTCCAGCTGGGGATGCCTGTCAAGCCGTCCGTATAGTACAGCCGCAGTGCCTCCTTGCGCGTATAATGGATGCAGTTCTCGACCTGGTTGAACCCATAGGCAATCGCTTTGGCCATATCCTGACATGTCGGGTAGCCGCAAAAACCGCAATCAATCGACTGCGATACGACATCGGTCTTGTCCATCGCTTGAAAGATGTCATGTAATACATCCGCAGGCAGGCGAAAAGGCTGCCGATAGCGGTTCACAAAAGATCGCTTAAAATCAGACAGAACCAATCGGGAAAATCGTTCATTCAGCATACTGACTCGCTCTGCCCGAGACTTTCTGTAATCCAGTCGTTGCTGTATATGGCTTCGGATAGTCTTCAACGAGGACACATTCATGGAAAAAACTTCTTCCGTTTTGTCAACAGTAGAAGAAGAAACACAGCACATATGGTCACTACGAATACTAATCATGAACGGAGCCAGCTTCCGTAACTGGAGTATGTTCGTGTAGTATGACATGAAGTTGTTGCCATAGCGACTAAGGTCATTGACGGCGATGACATCGAATTTAGGAGGCATAAAGTAAGATAAGTTCTCCTTTATACCATCATTGATGGCATACAGATAACCTAAATCTGGGCTTCGCAAATCCGCTTCTTCATAGCCCTCCAGATACATCCCTTCCAGATGTTTAAACAGTCGCTGCAGCGTAATCCGGTACGAAACTGCACTAATTCGTCCGTCAGAAAACTGCTCATTCTGCTTTGCAATACACGGACCAATATAGGCCAAAGGCGCATCATCGTGCAAATATTGCCGTACGTAAACGGTCAGGCACTGTAACGGTGACAGCACGGGCAGGAGATAGTCCACCAAATCTGGGTAAAATTTTTCAATCGTCTCGACGACAGATGCACAGGCAGACGAAATCCAATTTCGATCAGGATACTGCTGGTAGCAAGAAATCGCAGCCCACGTACATATATCCGCGCCAAAAGATATATCGTAGATTCCCTCAGCGCCGAGAGATCGTAGATACGCCAGGATTCGGCCCATCCTGTCTGGATATAAGATCCGAAATGCTGGATCAATGACCAGAGAAATGGACTTACCCGCGGCTAAGTCGGCAAAAAAACGGTCAGTGTCATCGACGTATTCACGGGCCTTATGGGGGCAAATATCAATACATTGGCCACAACTGATACATCTTTCAGCATTGACTTCAATGCGATGGCCGCGCTGAGAAGCGACGGAAATATTAGCACCCGGTACAGGGCAATTTGTCATACAGCGGTTGCAGCCGATACACAAAGCATTGCTGCGGACAATGCCAGTGTTCAATTTCATACGGTACCTCCAAAGGACAAAACGAGCAGAGTAAGATTTAGTTGGTAATCCCCCAATTGTTCCCCATGACTGGTCAAACCGATGTACGCCCCCATAGATGTACCAAAAACATGGAGAAATTCATCCATCCAGCCATTCTGGAGAAACATCTGAGTACGGCTATAGCAATTGATGATGATACTGCTGTCAATAACTGGCATTTCAGCGTGGATAGCCGCCAGGGTTTGCGACAACGTCTGCTGGCAATCGCACGGTTCCAACAAAACGATTTGCGACTGATTGAACACACGACAAAATGTAGTAATGCTGCCGTCTTGGTTGACCCGTTCCACCTCGTCGACAAAAAGCTTGTTATCCGGAATCCGGCCGAAAGGATGCCGGACCAGCTTCAGTGCCAGCTGATCAAACGGTACCTGTAACGCCCGACACAATACTTCGGCAGCCGGATGTCCATCCAATTCATAAATGGTGCGTCTGTCTACATCAGCCCGGGTAATCGTAAACGTATGGTCCATGGGCTTAAAAATATTTTCCTGATAAATATATACGTGCCCCTTAGACAACTGGATCAACGCAAAAACACTGCTGTCCGCGTAGATACGACCATTGAGAGATACCTTGCCTGTAACACATGCTTCCGAACTGGCCGATCCGCCCACAACCGGAATATGTTTGTCGTGGAGGACCTCACCAATCGTATCGAGCACCAATTCTTCGCTCCCCGTCCCGGCAGGATTCAACAGGAAACATACCGTATTCTGAGTCCCCGGTTGCAACGGTTCCAGTTGACTGACAGCTCGTTCTATATTCTGCTTATATTTCATGGGATATTTCGTGATTTCATCGATATGATTGGCACAAATCCGCACATCACCGCCACCGATCAGGGCCATCACATTGATACCGTTCCGGCAAAGGCCCTGCAGAGAAAAAGAAGCATACGTAGAAGCCCCCATGGTCACTGCCTTGGGAAAAATACCATGCAGCAATACTGCGACACGTTCAAAGCGGATACTATCTGAAAAAAACAGGACTAATTCCGGCTGTGTATTCCGAAAAGTTTGGCAAGCTTCCTCAATTGCCGCCAACGTGTCCTCTTTCACACTGTATCCCAGATGCCATTTCATGTCAAAGCCTCCCATGAATAATTTTATTTTATGTATAAAGGGATAACAAATCGAATAATATTTTTTTATTTTACACTCTATTATTTTCTCCGTCAATGTCGCCCGTTCCCACTTTGACGACCAAAATCAGCCTATCAGAAAAACAGTAGAATAATCCAGCAAAAAACCAGTTATACCAAGAATAAACACTATTACCATTCTAAAAATAACTGCGGCTGTCACGAACAGCGCTTTGATTATTTCATGCCTTCCCTTGAATTTTCCTGGTTAGACCGTTACAATGAAATACAATAGAAATTATCCACTAATGTATATCAGGGAGAAAGCAGGCCACATCATGTCGCATACATCAAAAACCATCGGACCGTTATTTATCATTCTAGCTGGAATCTTCTGGGGAACTATGGGACTATTTGTCCGCCAGCTCAGCAGCTATAACTTCACAGCCATACAAATCGCCTGTGTCCGCCTCCTCGTAGCCGCTATCCTCTTCGCTTGTATTCTCCTGATCAAAGAACCATCGGGATTCCGCATCCATCTCAGGGACGTTCCTCTATTCTTAGGACTGGGCTGGGGCAGCATCGGCCTCATGACCTGTACGTATTTTATGGCTATCCGCATGATGAGTATGTCCGTTGCAGCCATCCTGCTGTACACCTCGCCGATTTGGGTCATGCTCATGTCCATCATCGTCTTCCATGAAGCCATCACCCGCAAAAAGCTCATCGCCCTCATCCTGGCTTTTACGGGCTGCATCCTCGTATCTGGTGTAGGCAACAGCACGCTTACGCTCTCAGGCTTTTGCATCGGCCTGTGCGCCGGCCTAACCTACGGCCTCTACAGTATATTAGGGCGCATCGCCCTGAATCGATATTCCACGTACGTCGTGACGACCTATACATTCATCTTTGCTTTTATTGGCGTGTTCTTCTTTACGGATACGACGGAAATCATCGGTCTCTTTGCGGCAGCCGACAACAGCGCCAGTCTCGTATTACTTATCGTTGCCACAGGCATAGTTACGGCAGTCATTCCCTTTTTACTGTATACGCTGGGCCTAAAAACAGTGGAAGTCAGCCGTGCGGCCATACTCGCCACTATCGAACCGATGGTGGCTACCATCTTAGGCGCCCTCGTCTATCACGAAGCCCTGACGCTCTCCTCGGCTGGGGGGATCCTTTGTATCCTCGGTGCCATCATATTACTGAACCGCAAGAAAAAAACAGAGTCCCCCACCTGACAAAATCCTCTGAATAATATAACCTTGACACATAAAAAGCCATGAGAAGTTGTATAACACAGCCTCCCATGGCTTTTAATATTGCTTCTATCATTTTTTTTGATTTCGCAGCATACCACACCGGTCCGGCGACAAATATTCAAACCGATGTTTCGTGTACAACAAATCAGCCGGTTTGTTGGCAATCAGCAGGATAAAACTATCATCATAAGCATATTCTGCAAAAAAGCCGTCGATTTCCTGCATAATCCATTCCGCGAACCCTAAGCGGCGATACTCTGGATGTACCATGATATCGCTGACCACAAAGGTGATGCCCTGGTCACCAACGACACGACCAAAGCCTACGAGCATATCTTCATCATATATAGCGACAACAAAAACCGAATGAGCTAAAGCTATGCGGCTTCTTTCTAAATCCTTAGTTCCCATACCAGACCGCAGCCGCAGCTGGACATACTGCTCTGGCAATGGTGGCTCATGCTCCATCCGGATCGACGTTTTCCCTATATGCTTCGCTAATTCTCCCTGTTTTAAATCCATAAGGTAACTCCTTTATTATGGGATGTGAGATACTTTTCAATACTATTCTCTCGTAATGATTCTTACAGACTGACTAGATGCCGGGCATAGAGGTTGGCATGAATCCAAGGCAGACACTGACTGTGGGCCGGGGCTTTG
>Ga0163159_1000568_pt1 | contig 44416 bp, 36 predicted proteins | sample BioMet9_FD_108702 | JGI IMG/M metagenome (GOLD analysis project Ga0163159, IMG submission 108702) | Microbial communities from bioreactor (seeded with sewage sludge) at Lawrence Berkeley National Lab, California, USA - Biofuel... | ecosystem: Engineered > Bioreactor > Anaerobic > Unclassified ... | reverse complement strand
TAGTGGGCTATGTTTAACCATTTCGCCGGTAAAAAGTAGGTCAAAAACTTGTGTAAATATCGTTTGTGAAAACTCGGTGCGCTAAGCGCGAAGGCGTTTTTTACGCATCCGTTAAATGACCCGGCCTGCGAAAAAACACCTCCGCGCTACGCTTCAAGCCTGTGAGAGCGGTGCGCGGGCCTAACTGTTGTTTGAGGCTAATTCTAATGTCAAGAGCGCTGAAAACTGGTTAGCGTATAGATGAAATTGAAAGCCCTCATCCGTCAGCCGCAAAACCGGTGTTTGACACCTTCCCCCAATAGAAGGCTTTAAAAACAAAGAGCACGTAGCCCACGATCTTTAGCCGTCATTGCGAGGAGCGAAGCGACGCGGCAATCTTGTCCCGCACAAAGGTCATGGAAATACCAGAACCCCAAAGCGCAAGACAAAGGCAAGATTGCCACGGGCTACGCCCTCGTAATGACAGCTAAAAAGCGCAACCCTTAAGCAACAACGTCTTCTTCTATTGCCAAGTTGAATATCACAGACAAAGGCTCCGTTAAATTCTTATTTATAGAATTACGGTCTTGCAATTTAAATCCGCCCTAATATTTTTCTTAAAACAGACTTGCCTGGCGGTAAGCGCTGATATAAAATAGAAATAGATAAATGGTCGTTCAATATCCTTAATTTGTGATTTAAATGCTATGTGAAGTTAAAAACGGATGACAGCAAAGCTCCTGAACGAAAATGTCAGTATCGGCGTTCAGCTTTGCGGTGATGGTCACAACACGGTTTGCTGCATTTTGGAATGGTCGCAGCCGGAAGCGGCGCAAGCTGTCAAGCGTTGTGGTTCGTGCCGGTTGGGAAGCAGACGGTCCGCTCAAACGGGCAGGATCGCCTTGCGCCGGTGCGTCCAGGCTGTTTGACGAAATGATCTGTGCCGTTGGGACAACTAAAGACAAAGGAGCTGTTAATGCAGATGGAAACGCGCAAGACGAAGGAACTCAAAATGCACCAGACCTCGCTCGATATTTACGGGAAAAGCGAGGACGTCTCCGACCTGGTCGAAAGCATCCGCCTGAACGGACTGCTCGTGCCGCTGACTGTCAAGCCTGACGGCACCATCCTGAGCGGCAACCGCAGATACAGGGCTGCGAAGGAACTGGGACTCGAAGAAGTCCCCTGCGTTACAGCGGAACCCAAGACGCCGGAGGAAGAAGAGATCTTCATCATCGAAGCCAACAGAAACCGTAAAAAGGACGTCTATCAGCTCTACAACGAAGGCGTCAGGCTTAAAGCGGCTTATGCGGTTCAAGCGAAAAAGAGACAGGCAACAAAAGCGAACAATAGTTCATCGGATGGTGGAAATGGTTCATGTATGGTTCCCGCCAATTTGGCAGTAAGCAAAACCGGGAATCCAAAAGGTTATGAAAAGGGACAAACTTCCGCAGTGATAGCCGACGCACTCGGTATGAAGGAAAGAAGCTGGCAGCGTTTGCAGTTCATCGCCAATCTTGCCGAGACAGGCAATGAAACGGCTATCGAACTGCTTGCCCGTATCGACAAAGAAGACCTCTCCATCAGCAAAGCTGAGAAGATCCTCAAGCAATCCCTCAAAGCTCCGTCTGTCAGAGGGGAACCGGAGGAGGAAAAGAGCCTGTTTCTGATCTGCACTGAGCAATCGGAAAAGAACTCTCGCAACCTCATTAAATCGCTTAACGAGCTGAACGGGATACCGGACGAGGAATTCCGGGCGTTTGTCTGCTATTCGCTGTGCGAAGATCTGAAATCACTGACGCGGTCCATGCAAAAGTTTGAAGAAAAACTCAACGCCCACAGGACTCGGATGTTTGCGTCGGCAGTCAAAGACGACAGAGACAAAAAACAGCAAGGTGCGTGAACGTGGAAACGGCAAACGTGCGGGGCGGCGTGATGCTCCATCCGGCCGACGAAAAAAAATTCTCCCGGGCCTGCGGCTGTCTGGCCGGACAGTTTTGCGGCGACGCTTTCGGCGCCCAGTACGAGTTCATGCCGGAGGCTCAGATAGCTGCGCTCATGAAAGCAAACGGCGATGAAACGATGGCGGCCAGCTCGGTGTGGAATACGCTGCCGGGACAGATAACCGACGACTCGGAAATGGCGCTTGCTCTGGCCAGCAGCATTATTGACAAGTACGCTTACGACGCCAAGACGGCGCGGAAATATTACGTTGATTGGATGGAGTCGCGTCCGTTCGACATCGGGCATACGACGATCAGCGGTCTGCGCGGCCTGCCGACGCAGGGCAGCCAGGCCAACGGCGCGCTCATGAGGGTTTCGCCTCTGGCCGTGTATCTGGCTGCGGATGACGCCGCTAAAACCGGCGACTGGACGTTCTGTGACCAATGTGCGGCGAAGGACGCCGCCATTACTCACGCGAATCCCGTCTGCGTCCAGGCGAACGTGCTTTACGTGAGGTTCTGCACAGCGCTGATTTCGCAGGGCTCAGACGTTCGCGGACTGTATGAAAAACTCAAAATGTGGGCTGCAGAGATAGAATCTGACAAAATCCTGATCGAAGCCATCGAGGCGGCTGCGGCGGAACCGCCGCAGGATTACGCCCGTCAGCAGGGCTGGGTCAAAACAGCCTTCCACAACGCCGTCTATCAGCTGCTGCACGCCCAATCGCCGGCCGAGGCTATCATCGACACGGTACGCCGCGGCGGCGACACGGACACCAACGGAGCCATCGCGGGAGCGCTGGTCGGCGCCAGATTTGGCTATGAAGCCTTTCCAAAAGACTGGCTCGACAAGGTAAACGGTTGTCGTCCCGGCGGCAGCGAACCAAGGCCGGAGCGATATTGGGTAAAGGATGTAAGAGGACTGGCGCGAAAACTTCTGTCGGCGCGGAGCTGATTGTGCGCAAGGACGGGACAGCGCGTTATTCCAGTTGCCGGTCAATAGTTCGATGAACAGGAATTTGGAGGATATCTTTTTATGAGTAAAATTGTTATCTACATTGCAATGAGCCTTGACGGTTATATTGCCGACAAGACCGGTTCTGTGAATTGGCTGGAAGGAGACGGAAGCGACAAAGTAAACTGAGGAAGTTATCCGGAATTCATCGAAACCGTAGATACCGTTATTCTTGGCTATAACACCTACAATCAGATCGTCACCGATCTGTCGCCTGATATATGGCCTTACAATGGCAAAGAGACCTATGTGCTGACGCACAGAGATTGCGTAAATCAGCCGGGGATCACTTTCATGAATATTAAATTAGTTGATTTGCTTTTAAAACTTAAAGATAAACAAAAGAAAAGCATCTGGATTTGCGGAGGAGCGACCATAGTGAACCAAGCTCTGCAGGCGCACACGGTGGGTGAGATCACGGTTTCCGTGATGCCTGTATTGGTTGGCGGCGGTATTAAACTTTTTGACGAAAGTGGGCTCGGTCAAAGACTGAAGCTTATTTCTACCCGCAGTTATAATGGGGTTATTGATCTGACTTATCAAATGCGAGTTGAGTAATATCCCGCCTTTGCCAACTTCAGGTTCACTGTGCCATTCGATATGTGGCTGGAATCAAATCCGACGCGCCTCGCCGTCTTCGGGCTGTTCGACATTGAACTCTGGCAGCAGAGATTTTAATTTTTCAGGTTTTTCCGTGTGTATGGGAAAGATTACTTTGGGCCGTACGATTTCGCAGCATACTGACAAAAGCAGCATAATGGCACAGGAGCCCCTGAGGTGAATTTGCGAACGGATATTGCCACTTGCGAACACCAGGCTAAATTCTGATTGATGTTGCTATTTGCTAAGAAATGGAAATGATTACTCTGCTTTTTCCATCCTCACCTTGAAGCTGATCTTCCTCTCAGTCGGCAGCGAGTCAAATTTTATTATGTAGGCGCCGACTTTTTCGTCTGTGCCGGTGATCTCGCCTTTGCCGAGCATGAAGTGGATGACTTGGTCGCCGATGGCAAACTGCGGCGTGTCGGAGGAGGCGGGCAGGTATTTTTCGCTTAAGGCTATTCGTTCCTTCGCCTCTTTGACGAGGTTCTCGTCCGGCTCCGTTTCGTAATCGACATATTTTCTGTCGATGCCCAGCACGAACCTGGAGGGGAAACGGTACGAGCCGTCGAGGTTGCGGCCTTCAGAGTCGGAGAGGAAGAGACGTTTTTCCGCCCTGGTGACGGCCACGAAGGCCAGGCGCCGTTCTTCCTCCATGCTCTCGATGGTGGCTGTCTTCTTGGACGGGAAGACGCCTTCTTCCATCGAGCAAAGGAAGACGTTGGGAAACTCCAGCCCCTTGGCTGTGTGGACGGTCATGAATTTGACGGCGTTTCGGTCGGCCACCGCGTCGGCGCCCGAGAAGAGCGCGATGTGCGAGAGGTAGCTTTCGAGCGTGGTCTCCTCGCCGCAGCTGGTCTCGTATTCGTAGATGGACTGCTTGAGCTCGGCCAGGTTGTCGAGCCGCTCGCCGCTGCCTTCTGTGCGCAGGGCAGTTTCGTAACCGCTTTCGTCGAGCACAGCGGAAACAAGTTCGGAGATCGGCATGCCGCTGTATGTCTCTGTGAATTTCTCTATGACAGCGACGAACGATTTTGCCCTGGTGTTTTTGAACAGCTCGTCGTCAAGCGAGCGCGTAAGTGCGTTGTAGAGAGAGCATTTGTTCTGTTCCGCGTAATTTCGCAGGTATGCCATGCGCCGCTCGCCGATGTTGCGTTTGGGCCGGTTGGCTACGCGCTCGAACGAGAGGTCGTCGCGGTAGGCGATCAGCCTCAGGTATGAAAGGGCGTCCTTGATCTCGGCGCGGTTGAAGAACTGAGTGCCGCTGTATATCACATAGGGCAGTTTTTCTTTAAGAAACACCTCTTCAAGCGCTCGTGACACGAAGTGCGAACGGTAGAGCAGCGCGCAGTCGGAGAGCTTGGCTCCGCCTTTTTCAAGCTCGCGTATTTTAGCCGCGATCCAGCCCGCCTCCTCTTCCTCGTTCCTTGCGTGGAAGTAGAGCGGCTTGGGACCGGGCGGCATCGTTGGCAGCAGGTCTTTTTTAATTCTGTGGATGTTGTTGGCGATCAGCGAGTTGGCCGCGTCGGTGATCTGCGGCGTGGCGCGGTAGTTGTCCATCATCATGATCGTCTTTGTATCCGGGAACTGCCTGTCGAAGTCGAGCAGGTACTTGACGTTGGCGCCCCGCCAGGTGTAGATGGTCTGGTCCGGGTCGCCCACGATGAAGAGGTTGTGGTGCCAGCCGCAGAGCACCTTCATGACGTCGTACTGGATCTCGTCGATGTCCTGGAATTCGTCGATCATGATATATTCGAGCCGCTGCTGCCATTTGAGGCGGATCTCCTCGTTCTGCTCGAAGATGTAGAGCGTGAACTTGAGCAGGTCGTTGTAGTCGAGGCCGAAGCACTTCTTCTCCTGATAGAGGTAGCCGTAGAAGATCATCTCGTGCGGCTTTGTGGCTGACAGATACTTGCTTCTCAGCAGGTCGAGCGGCATTGCTATCATGTCTTTGTAATAGTCCGGCACGCGCTTGAGCTTCTGCATCTCGATCATGTCGCGCGCGTTAGCGAAGGTCATGTGGCGCAGCGTGAGGCCCCGTTCCTCGTAGATGACGGCCAGCATCGCGTCGATGTCCGCGTTGTCGAGCACGATGAAGTTCTGCGGATACTGGACCGCGCGGGCGTCCTCCTGCAGCACGGAGACGCAGAAGCTGTGGAATGTATCGATGTAGCCCGTGTCGTTGTCGCCGGTCAGGTTCCTGATGCGCTGGCGCATCTCGTTGGCGGACTTGTTCGTGAAGGTCACGCAGAGGATGTTCGAGGGCGGCGTGCCGATCGCGTTCACGAGCCAGGCGAAACGGCGCGAGAGAGCGCGCGTCTTGCCGCTGCCGGCGCCTGCGATCACGCGCACAAAGCCCTCCGTGGAGGTCACCGCTTCGCGCTGTTTTTCGTTGAGTCCTTCCAGAAGATCCGCCATCTTTTCACCTCCCGGCTATTATAGTGCATTTGCGTCCGCGAAAATACAAACGGCGGCGGACCGTATAATCGCGCTTGCCAAGCGGGGCTTGTCTGCCTATTCTGAGACAGTTAGCCAAGGAGGTGCGTTCGGTGAAAAAAATATCCCTCTTCTGTCTGGCCGCGATGCTGTTTGCGGCGCTCTGCTGCACAGCCGCCGCCGCGAAGGACGCCTCGCCTGAGCCTTCGTCGAAGACCATCGCCCGCGAGGAAAAGATCGGCAAAAAGGTCTCTGAGCAGGTAGAGAAGGAGATCCCGCGCGTGCTCGATCCCGCGCAGGAAGCGCGGCTTTCGATGATCGCCGCCAAGCTGACGCCTTATCTGCAGAGAAATTTAAACTATACGGTCCGCATCATCGAGATGAAAGAGCCCAACGCGTTTTCGCTGCCGGGCGGCATGACCTACATGACCACCGGCATGCTGGGGTTCCTCAGGAGCGACGCGGAGACGGCCGCGGTGCTCGCGCATGAGTTTATCCATGCGGACCGCGCCCACGGCATCGTGCAGGCCGCCCGCAACAACAGGCTGAGCCTGATGACCATCGCCGGCATCGCCGCCGCCATCGCCGCCAAGAAGCCGGAAGCGATGATCATGACCCAGGCCGTGCAGACTGCCATGATCAACCAGTACAGCATCGAGCTTGAAAAAGAGGCTGACGCGCGCGGCATAGACGTGCTGCGCAGGGCCGGCTACAACCCGACCGCCATGCTGACGATGATGGAGCGTCTGGAAGTGGAGAGGATGAAGCACGCCTACGTGGATCCAGGTATTTTCCAGACGCACCCGGAGGTCGAGGAACGCGTGGAAGCCGCGCTCAAATATATGAAGGACAAGGGCATCGAGGTACAGCGCAAGGACGTGGTCGGCAGCCTCAGCGTCGACGTGGTCGAGGCGTCCGGAGACCTGAAGCTGGAGGTCGACGGGGGCACGCTGCTCTCGCATAAAAAGGGGCCCGAAGTCAAAAAGTTTTTCTCCGCGCTCAAAGCTCGGCTTGACGATTCTCTTGAGCTGGAGCTGGCTCCCTACGACATACAGGTGGACGGAGCCGGGCAGTCCCTGCTGATCAGAGGAAAAAAGATACTGGACAAGAAAGAGCTGCCGGACGGCATGCCTGCTCTGACGGAGATCCGCGACCGCATCAACGAAGCTCTGCAGAAGGCCAGAAGAGACAACCCTCTGACAAATTATTATCAATAATCCGAAAGCCATACTGCCGTCGCGCTCGTCTGTTATCATTGGGAGCGCCGTGACGAAAATGGGCCGCGATTTTGCGCGCGGCTCATAATTCTAGTGTAAAATAGAGGCAAGATCGGAGGGGTAAATCATGTATGTTTCGCTGTACCGCAAATACAGGCCTCAGACGTTTTCGGACATGGTGGGGCAGAGCGCGGCCGTCGGCGTACTCAGGGAATCCCTCCGAGAAGGCAGGCTGGGCCACGCCTACCTCTTTTCCGGCCCGCGCGGCTGCGGAAAGACGTCGGCCGCCAGACTGGTGGCCAAAAGCCTCAACTGCCTGCATCCGAAGGATATCTGCGAACCCTGCGGCGAGTGCGAAAACTGCATCGGCATCGCGGCCGGGGAACATCTGGACGTGATAGAGATAGACGGAGCTTCGAACCGCGGCATCGACAATATCCGTGATCTCAAAAGCCAGGTCAATCTCAAACCGCTCTCTTCAAAATACAAGGTCTATATCATCGACGAAGTCCACATGCTTACGGAGGCCGCCTTCAACGCGCTGCTCAAAACGCTGGAGGAGCCGCCCGCAAACGTGGTCTTTCTGCTGGCCACCACGGAGCCGCACAAGGTGCCCGTTACGATTCGCTCGCGCTGCCAGCATATACCGTTTCACCGCATTTCAGTCGCCGACATGGTCAAACGGCTGGAATACGTCTGCGGCTGCGAACAGATCGCCTGCGAGCCGGAGGCTCTCTGGGAGCTGGCGCGGCAGGCGGACGGAGCCCTCAGGGACGCGCTCTCTCTGGCCGAACAGGCCATCGCGCTCGGCCGCGGCAGCCTCACGCTGGAAAGCGTGAGAGACCTGACCGGCGGCAGCAACCGCACTGATCTGGAAAAGTGGGTCACAGACCTGCGCGCCGATCCGGCCCAGGCGGCCCTCGACCTGCAGGTCATGCTGTCGCACGGAATTTCCATCGAACGACTCACAGAGTCGCTGTTCTCCGTGTTCCGCGACCTCTGGATGTTCTCGGAATGGGGAGCCAGAGCGGCTGAGGCGCTGGAAGCGTCCGCCGCCGAACGGGAGTTCCTGGAGAAAGAATCAAAAGAATGGAAGAGCGACAGCCTCCGCGCTGCCTGCATGCTGTGCAACAGCCTGCTGCCGCGGACCAGATACGGCATGAGGCTGGAGGTCTTCTCCGGTTTGCTCATGCTGCAGCTGACCAGCATCATACAGGGCCGCGGCGCGGCTTACGTGCAGCCTGTGCAGAACGTCCGTCAGACAGAGGCGCCGGCAGCTCCGCATGCCGCTGCCGTTCCGCGCGCAGTTCCCGCTCAGCCCGCGGTTCGCGAGGTCCGCACGGCGGCCGCCGTGCCGCAACCTTCGCCTGCCGTCGAACCGGCCGCGCAGTACAGCCAGCCGGTCCGTCAGGCGGACCTGCCTCCGTTCCCGGCCGACCTCTTCGCGCCTGCCGGAGCGGCGCAGAAATATGATGCAAGCGGGCTCTGCGCGGCGCTGGGCGACGGTCCTCTGTCGCGGCTGATCGCTGCGCTGGAGGACGACCAGATCGCAATCGCGGCGGCGCTGCTGAGCTGCGACCTCGTTAAGACTGAAAACGGCTGGGACGTGGTCTCCGCCGAAAGGTCGCCTGCGGAGGTGTTCCTGGCCGCGCCGGCCGCAAGAGAGCTGCTGGGCGCGGCGATCGAAAAAGTCTGGGGCCTCAGAGACGCTTCCAGACCGGAACAGACTTCAGTACCGCCGGTGCAGACCGCGGTTCCGACAGCCGCGCCGAAACCGGCCAGAAGCGCGCAGCCTCAGGAGACCCAGGCGCAAACGCCTGTCGCCATGGGGGGCGGCACTGACCGGGTGCTGAAGCTGATCGGAGCCGAGATACTCTACGTCGACGACCACAAGATCGAAGAAGAACAGGATGGTATGCAATAATGGAAGACGGGAAACCGTTCGTACATCTGCACGTACACAGCGAATACAGTCTGCTCGACGGGGCTAACAAGTGTTCCGACCTCGCGAGAACGACCAAGGAGATGGGCATGAATTCCGTGGCCATCACCGATCACGGCGTCATGTACGGCTGTGTTGAATTTTACAAGGAATGCCGCAAGCAGGGAGTAAAGCCGATCATCGGCTGCGAGGTATACGTGGACCCCAACGGCTACGCCTGCCGCGAGGGCAAGGGCCAGTACCACCTGATACTGCTGGCCGCAAACGACGAGGGCTATCACAACCTTGTGAAGATAGTCTCCGTCGCGAATACCGACGGTTTCTACTATAAACCGAGGATCGACCACGAGCTGCTGGCGGCGCACAGCAAAGGCATTATTGCCTCGTCCGCCTGTCTCGGCGGCGAGATTCCGAGCCAGATACTAAAAGGCGACATTGAGGGCGCGGAAAGAACTGCCCAACTTTACCGTGACATTCTGGGTAAAGACAATTTCTTTCTTGAGATCCAGCACAACAGCATCCCTGAACAGGCGATCGTCAACAAGGCGATCGTGGAGATGGCCCGCAAGCTCGATTTCAAGCTCATCGCCACAAACGACGCCCATTATCTCAAACAGAGCGACGCGGCCTGGCACGATATTCTGCTCTGCGTGCAGACCAAGAGCACCGTGGATGATCCGCACCGCTACAGGTTCACGGGCGACGACTACTATTTTCGTTCGCCTGAGGAGATGTGGAATCTCTTCGGCGCCGAACTGCCCGATTCGCTCATCAACACGCAGGAGATCGCCGACCGCATAGATTTCAAGCTCGAACTCGTTGAGGACACCAAGCATTACTACCTGCCGGAGTTTAAGATACCGGAAGGCGAAACGCTGGCGACCCATCTTCGCAAAGAGGCGGGGGCTGGGCTCAGAAAGCGGCTGCAGAACGATAATCCGCCCGAGGAGTACGTCAAACGTCTCGAATACGAGCTGGACATCATCGAAAAGATGGATTTCCCCGGTTACTTCTGCATCGTATCGGACATCATCACGGCCTGCAAATCAAACGACATCCCGATCGGTCCTGGCCGCGGCTCGGCCGCCGGTTCGCTGGTGGCTTATTCGCTCGGCATCACGGACCTCGATCCGCTGCGTTTCAACCTGATCTTCGAGCGCTTCCTGAACCCGGAACGCATCAGCATGCCCGATATCGACACGGACGTCTCGGACAAGGGCCGCGACGCGCTGATATCCTATATAGTGCAGAAATACGGCAGCGACAAGGTGGCCCAGATCGTAACGTTCGGCCGCATGATGAGCAAGCAGGCGGTGGCCGACGTGGGCCGCGCGCTCAGCATCCCCATCCCGGACGTCAGGCGCGTCACCAAGCTGATTCCGGCGAACCCTGTCAAATCCGGCATCAGGAACATCACCGAGGCCATCGAAAAGGTCCCGGACCTCAAGACGATTTACGACAGCGAGCCACAGCTGCACAAGATGCTGGACATCGCCGTGCATATAGAGGGCATTGCGCGCCAGATCGGCGAGCACGCGGCCGGCGTGGTCATCACGCCGAAGCCGCTCGCGGAGATGGTGCCCATCAAGAGGATCACGAAGGGCGACAAGGAACTGATCGTAACCCAGTATTCAATGGACCCGGTTCAGGAGATCGGTCTCGTCAAGATGGACTTCCTGGGCCTGCGCACCCTGTCGGTGCTCGAAGGAGCGCTCAAGAACATCGAGGCCAACGACAAGGGCAAGATCAACCTAAACGACGTGCCGATGGACGATAAAGCGACGTTTGACATGCTGCAGCGCGGCGATACGCTGGGCGTCTTCCAGCTGGAATCCTCCGGCATGACAGCGCTGGTGCGCCGCATGGTGCCCGACTGTTTTGAAGACCTGGTGGCGCTGGTGGCGCTCTACCGGCCCGGCCCGCTCGAAAGCGGCATGGCCGACCAGTACGTGCGCTGCAAACACGGCGAAGAGCCGGTCCACTACCTGCATCCGCTGCTGGAGAAATCGATGAAGGAGACCTACGGGGTCATCCTCTATCAGGAGCAGGTCATGCAGAGCGCCTCGGCTCTGGCCGGTTATTCGATGGGCGAGGCGGACATCCTGCGCAAGGCCATGGGCAAGAAGAAAAAAGAGGTCATGGAGAAGCAGCGCGTGAAGTTTATGGAGGGCGCGGTCAAGAACGGCGTGCCGCAGAGCCAGGCGGGGGACATCTTCGACAAGATCGAAAAGTTCGCCGGCTACGGCTTCAATAAATCGCACAGCGCCGCCTACGCGCTCATCAGCTACTGGACGGCCTGGCTCAAGGCCCATTACGGACCGGAATTTTTCGCCTCGTATCTGACCAGTATCGTCGGCACCAAGATGGAAGAGCTGGGCTGGTACATCAGAAGCGTGCGCGACGCAGGTTTCGAAGTGCTGCCGCCCGACATCAACGAATCAAAGGAAGATTTTACGGTGGTCGGCGACGTGATCAGGCTGGGCCTCTCTGCGGTAGCCAAGGTAGGGCACGGAGCCGTGGTCGCGATCATCGAGAGCCGCGAGAAGGCCGGCGCCTTCACGTCGTTCTGGGACTTCTTCCTCAAGATCGACACAAGGTCGGTGAACAGAGGCGTGATCGAAAACCTCGTCAAGTGCGGGGCGTTCGACAGCATCGAAAAGAACAGGGCCAAACTCATGAGAGCCCTGCCGCTGTTCCTCGACGCAGCCTCCAAGCATCAGTCGGACGTGAACCAGGCCTCGCTCTTCTCAGAGGACGACAGCGCAGGACTGGAGCCGGAGCTTGAAGAGTGCGAGGACTTTACTGAGCGTCAGAAGCTGGATTTCGAGAAAGAGAGCATGGGGCTTTACATATCCGGACATCCGTTCGACCATTACGCAAAGTCGGTGATGCCCTACGTCACCTGCCCCATGAAGGAGCTTCAAAACTGGCGCGCCCCGAAACTGCCGGTGGTGACGGCCGGGCTGCTGACCTCGGTGCAGGAAAAATTCACCAAGAGCGGCGACCCGATGGGCATCGCAAGCATCGAGGATACTGAAGGTTCGGTGGAACTGGTGTTCTTCCGCAAAAAGTGGGCCGTGTACAAACCGCTGCTCAATGTCGGCGCACTCTACGTCGTAACGGGTGAACCTAGAGTAGACAGAGGCGTCTCGATACTGGTGGACGATGTTTACGCTGAAGACGAATACGCGGACAAACTTGAACCTCATATAACCGTAAATATAGAAGCGGAGGAACTGAGCGAGGATTTTTCCAGGCGGCTGTTCGGAGCTTTTGCGCGCAACAGGGGTAAATACAGGGTCATGCTCAGGCTTGAAGCCGAGGAGCAGACGATCGTGGCTATGCTGAAAGACGTGAAGGTGGAGCCGGGCGAAAAGCTGGCGGCAGAGCTGGCCTCCGTTTCGCAGAGCGCCTCCGTCTGCGAGGCTTAGGCGGGCGCCGGCACGAGACAGGAAGAGGAGTGTTTTTGATGGCTGAGAACGAGATGGCACAGGACATGGAAGAGCCGCAGGGAGATTATGTGGCGATCAAGGCTCTCGAGAACGGCGTCACAGTTATAGGCGTGACGCGCGGCCTCGAGAACAGGTTCCTGCACACAGAAAAGCTTGACGAGGGCGAAGTCTGGCTTGCCCAGTTCACCAAGCACATCTCCGCGATGAAGATACGCGGCAGGGCCAGAATATATACGAAACTCGGCGAGATCACGAGCGGAAAACAGCAGGATTGAACGGATGACGATGGATGAGAGAAAGGCAAAGATAGTCTGCACCATCGGTCCGGCCTGCAGCAGCCCTGACAAGCTCAGAGCCGTGGCGGAGGCCGGCATGAACGTGGCCAGGCTCAATTTCAGCCACGGCACCCACGAATCCCACGCTGAAGCGCTGAAAGCAGTGAGGGAGATGGAACGCGAACTGGGCAAACCGCTGGCCGTGATGCTCGACACCAAAGGGCCGGAGATCAGGACCGGCCTGCTGACCGCCCATGCGCCCGTTACACTGAGGGCCGGCGCGAGCTTTTTGCTGCGCTTTACGCAGGAAGAGGGAGATTCCTCCGGCGTTTACGTCGACTACGAACCGCTGGCCCGCGAAGTCAAAAAAGGCCAGGACATTTACATAGACGACGGAACCATCCATCTGTCGGCCGCAAACGTCTCGGAGGCCGGCATTCTCTGCAACGTGATCACCGGCGGCGAGCTGGGAGAGAGAAAAGGCGTCAACGTGCCTGGCGCGGAACTGTCGGTGCCCACGCTTACGGACAAGGATCTGGACGATCTGGCCTGGGGCGTGGAGCACGAGGTTGATTACGTGGCAGTCTCCTTCGTAAGAAGCGCCGCCGATGTGGCGGAAGTCCGTCGCGTCGTGAAGAAGCTGGGCGGCGACATAAAGATCATCGCCAAGATGGAGACGCGCCAGTCCGTCGAAAACCTCGACGAGATCCTGGCCGCGGCGGACGGCATGATGGTAGCCCGCGGCGATCTGGGTGTTGAGATAAACACCGAAGACGTCCCTCTGGTCCAGAAGCTCATCATCGAGAAATGCCGCAGCTGCGGCAAACCCGTCATTGTGGCGACCCAGATGCTGGATTCCATGATACGCAGCCCCAGGCCCACCAGAGCCGAGGCCAGCGACGTGGCAAACGCCGTGTTCGACGGTGCCGACGCCGTGATGCTTTCCGGAGAGACGGCCGGCGGGAAATATCCGGTCGAAGCTGTGAAAATGATGGACCGCATCGTGCGCAGGGCCGAAAGCGAGGCCGCCGCTTGGCAGAAGCCGATCAGCGCGCAGGAGCTGGGCAACGCGGCCGACGCGGTCAGCCACGCGGCCAAAGTGGCTGCCGTTTCCCTGAACGCGGCTGCGATCATTTCGATCACCTTAAGCGGCGCTACGGCGCGTTCTGTGAGCAAATACAGGCCGCCCTGCCCGATCCTGGCCGGCACGCCTTCGCTTTCCACCTGGCGCAGCCTGTCGCTGGTCTGGGGCGTGAGACCGGTCATGACCGAGTTTACGCACGAACTGGAGTCATCGTTTAAATCGGCGTTTGACACGCTGCTGGAAAACAAGATCTTAAACAGCGGCGACACGGTTGTGATTACGGCCGGCATGCCGATCGGCGTGCAGGGCAGCACGAACCTGCTCTACATCCACACGGTCGGCGGCGCGGCGGCTGGCGGTCCGGCTCTGTAGTGGCTCTGATCGGAGCCCACATGTCGGTGGCAGGGGGCCTTGCCAAGTCTTTTGAACGGGCCGATGCCCTCGGCTGCGAATCGATGCAGATCTTCACGCGCAACCAGCGGCAGTGGAAACACGCGCCGCTTTCGTTCGCGGAGATCGAGGATTTTTACCGCGCTTCGCAAGAGAGCGGCGTGAAAAGAGTAGTTTCCCATGCTTCGTATCTGATAAACCTCGCCGGGTCTGCGGAGATGCGCGAACGCAGCGAAGAGGCTCTGCTGGCCGAAGTGCAGCGCTGCGGCCAGCTTGGCATCGGCGACGTGGTGCTGCATCCAGGCTTTGCCGTGGAGGGAAGCAGCGAGGAAGGGCTCGAAAAGATCGCCGCCTCGCTGAGCAAGGTGCTGAAGGAAACGGACGACTGCCGCGTGAATATCCTGCTGGAGACGATGGCAGGGCAGGGGTCGTCGCTCGGCGACGACGTCACGCAGTTTTCGCGGCTGCTGGATATCATGGAGGACGATCCGCGCCTGGGCTTCTGCGTCGATATGTGCCATGTGTTCGCGGCCGGCTACGAGCTGCGCAGCAGCGAATCATACAGCCGCTTCGTCTCGGTGCTGTCGCGCCAGATAGGGCTGTACAACGTGCGCTGCTGGCATCTGAGCGACAGCAAAATGGAAAAGGGCAGCAAAAAGGACCGCCATGCGCATCTCGGCCAGGGAGAGATCGGACTTGCTCCCTTCGCCATGCTGATGGGAGACGAACGGTTCGCTGAAGTGCCTGCCATACTGGAAACGCCTAAGGACGGCTGCGGGGACGAAGGAAATCTTGCGATCCTGCGCAAACTTCGCGGCGCTTAGTGATAATATTATAATTATAATTGATTGAATCGTTCGCCGGCCGGCGGCAAGGGTGAGGCTTCAGCCGCGGCTGGCGGAGTTCTAATTTACAAAGCGGAAGAAGGTTCGGAATGCCCTTTTTTGATCTGCGGTGGCAGGATATCCCAGACATACTCATAGTGGCTTATATAATTTACCGGGTCCTCCTTCTTCTCGTAGGCACCAGGGCCATGCAGCTCATACGCGGCGTCCTAATCATCGCGCTGATCGGCGCGCTCGCCAACGTCATGGAGCTTCGCAGCCTCTCGTGGATCATCGGCAAGCTGCTGGGCGCCTTCATCATCGTCATTCCGATTCTTTTTCAGCCAGAACTGCGTCATATGCTGGAGGAACTTGGCAAGGGACATATCTGGCGCGTGGAGCACGACGAGGAAAAACTCGACACGCGCGCGGACCAGCTGGCGAAAGCGCTGACCTACTGCCGCAGCCAGAGGATCGGAGCTCTCTGCGTGCTGCAGAGGAGCACGAGCCTCAAAGAGGTGTGGCGCACGGCGGTGCCGCTTAAAGCAGATATCACGGAGGAGCTTCTCGTCTCCATCTTCTGGCCAGGCACGCCGCTTCACGACGGCGCGGTCGTCATCGACAGCGAAAGCCTGATCGCCGCCGGCTGCTATCTGCCGCTGACGGAGAAGACGGATATTTCCAGATGGTTTGGAACCCGCCACAGGGCCGCGCTCGGCGTTACGGAGATGTCCGACGCCCTGGCGCTGGTCGTTTCGGAAGAGCGCGGCGAAATTACGATCGCAGTCGGCGGGCGTCTTTCCAAACCGCTGAACGAGTCGCAGCTGCGCAGCATCTGCAACCACTATTTCACCGACGAAGGCAGAGAGGGGAACTTCCTGGACAGGCTGAAGGAAGAGATACACCAGCAGTGGCCGGGAAACGATTCCAATGATGAATAAAAAAGAAAACGTCCGCCAGCTTTTCGGCCTTGTGAAAAGCGAGATAAAGAGATTTTTCGGCAGGGGCGACCTCCACGGAGAGGCCTTCCTGCAGTCCAGGCTCTTTCTGGGCTGCGTGGCACTGCTTATCTCGATGCTCATCTGGGTCTTTGTGGCCTGGGACGGCAATACGGACGGTACCAAGACCATGTCCGTGCAGGTGCAGTACAACAACCTGGCCCGCGGCTATTCGATGTCGGTCAAAACAGGCGTGGTGACCGTGAGGCTGTCCGGACGCATCAACATCCTTTCGCGTCTAGAACAGGGAGACGTGACTGCCCAGGTAGACCTGCAGGGGCTGCAGGTAGGCAAGTACAATCTGCCGATCAAGATAGAAGTGCCGCCTTCCGTGAGGGTCAGAAACTGGGAACCGGCGGCGGCCGAAGTGGACATCTACAGACATGTGGAAAGGACCTTCCCGGTCGCCTGGCGCATCGACGGTTCGGCGCCGGCAGGCATGATCGTCTCCTCCGTCGACGTACAGCCCAAAGAGGTCATTCTGAGCGGCCCGGAGAGCGCCGTGCTCTCGGTGCAGGCCGTGGAGGCAGTGATCCCGTCGTCCAAACTGGCGGAACTGTCCGGCGATCTCAGGGTGCCGGTCTCCGTGCTGGAATCGGAAGAAAACAGCAAATATACAGACGAACTGACGCTCTCGCCGCAGTTTGTCACGATCAGGCTCTCGATGGAGCAGGAGATGGTCGGCGAACGCATTCCGGTCAAGGTGCCGGTGGTCGGTCAGCCGGCCGATGGGCTGGAGATCGATTCCATCAAAGTGATGCCGGACCGCGTGTCCGTGCGAGGCCGCAGCGAAGTGATCAGAAAGATGCAGTCGCTGACGCTGTCGCCGGTCGACATCTCGGGGCTTGACCAGGATCTTCAGCTGATGCTGCCTCTGCAGCCGGCCAAACAGGATCAGAACGTGGAAATTTCCGGTCCCGACAGAGTGCGCGTCGATATCAAGCTGCGCAAAAAAATGGCCGTCAAGGCCTTCTCGAACGTCAACGTGATGGTGAACGGATCGGACAGCTCCAAGCACGAATGGAAGCTCTCGCCTTCCTCCGTGACGCTGACGATCGAAGGGTCCCAGACCGCGATAGAGGAACTTCACGGCGGCGCGCCCTGCGATCTGTACGTGGACGTGTCCAATATAGTTTTGAAACAGATACAGCTGCCGGTGCTGGTCAAGAACCTCAAGAAGGATTTCCAGGTAGTCAAGATCGAGCCTGAGCAGATTACGGTTACGGAAGTACAATAGCTCTCAACAGACAGTTTGAAAGAGGTGTGCTTTGTGGGTGAGAAGGGTGAAAGAGTAAGGCGTCTGTTTGGCACGGACGGAGTGCGCGATATTGCCAACGTCGGCATGATGACGCCGGAAGCAGCCATGAAACTTGGACGTGCCTATGTGCTGTTCCTGAACGAACATGGCCGCGCACATCCGCGGGTGGCAGTAGGACGCGACACGCGTTATTCCGGCACCATGCTGGAATGCGCTTTGAACGCCGGCATGAACTCGGCCGGCGCCGACGTGAGCGATCTTGGCGTGATCCCCACGCCGGGTGTCAGCTTTGTGGCCGCGCACGGAGATTTTGACGGCGGCGCAGTCATCAGCGCTTCTCACAATCCCGCGGAGTACAACGGCATCAAATTCCTCAATCAGGACGGTTTTAAACTCACGGACGAGGACGAAATAGAGATAGAGGAACAGCTGGAAAAGGACGACGACAGCCGGCGTCCCACGCGCGACGGCCTCGGCCGCGTCGGGGACGGCGCCTCGCTGAGCCGCGATTACCTGGAATCGCTGCGGAAGCTCATGTCCGGCGTTCAGGACAGAAGCTATCCGATCGCGGTGGACGCGGCCAACGGAGCCGCCTCAGAGATCGTTAAAAAATTGTTCGGCGACTGGAACGGCAAGGTCTATTTCCTTGCGAACGAGCCAGACGGCATGAATATCAACAACGGAGTCGGCGTCACCCACATCGACTTCCTCGCTTCGCAGACGGTCAAAAACGGCGCCAGGATCGGCATCGCGTACGATGGAGATACGGATCGCGTGCTGATGTGCGATTCGCGCGGCCGCACGATCGACGGCGACGTGATGCTCTGGGTGATCGGCAGATGGCTGGCCGGCAGGAAACGCCTTGGTGCGGGCGTAGTGGCCACGGTGATGAGCAACATGGTGCTTGAAGATCTGCTGGCGCAGGACGGCATCAAGGTCTATCGTTGCGGGGTGGGCGACCGCTACGTGCTCGACACCATGCGCAGAGAGGGCTGCCGCATAGGCGGCGAGCAGTCGGGCCATATCATCGCCCTCGATTACGCCAACACCGGCGACGGGCTCTGCTCAGGGACCCTGTTCCTGCAGGCGGTGGCTGAGCTGGGCGAAGACATCGCCACGCTCAACGACAGATTTGAAAGATATCCGCAGGTGCTGCGCAATATCAGAGTCGAAGAGAAGAAAAAGCTTATGAACGATCCGCGGCTGGCCGCTCCCATGAAGGAAGCTGAACGGCTGCTGTCCGGCAAGGGCCGCATGCTTCTGCGCCCGTCCGGCACCGAGCCGCTGCTGCGCATTTTTGTCGAGTCGCGCGACGCGGCGCTGATGGACAAAGTCGCCGACATGCTGGAAGCGGAGATAAACTCTGTCATCAAAGCGGGGTTTTAGCATGGACGGTTTCGTTCCGATCAAAAAAGCGGTCTTTCCCGTAGCGGGGCTGGGCACGCGTTTTCTGCCCGCCACCAAGGACACGCCCAAGGAGATGCTGCCGCTCATAGACAGGCCTCTTATCCATCACGGCGTGGACGAGGCCGTGGCTTCCGGCTGTACGGACATCGTCTTTGTCACAGGCAACGGCAAGGAGTCCATCCGCCGCTACTTCAAGCATGCGAGGTCTCTCGAACAGCACCTGCGCGACACGGGCAAAACGGAACTCGCGAGGATCATCTCGGAGATCCCGGAACTTGCGGAATTTCACTTTACGCTGCAGGAGAAGCCGCTGGGACTTGGCCATGCGGTGCTCTGCGCGGAGAGGTTTTGTTCGAGCGAATACTTCGGCCTGCTGCTGCCGGACGACGTAATGGTAGCCAATCCTCCGGTGCTGTCGCAGCTTGACGAAGTGAGAAAAAAATACGGCGGTCCCGTGCTGGCGCTTGAAAAAGTCGCTCATGAGGACACCAGCCGCTACGGAGTCGTCGATGCGGAAGAGGCGGAGCCTGGCGTCTTCAGGATCCGGGGTCTGGTCGAAAAACCGTCGCCGGAGGAAGCTCCGTCTGATCTGGCCATCATCGGCCGCTACGTGCTGTCTCCGTCGATATTCAAACATCTGAGGCATATCAAGCGCGGCAAGGGCGGCGAGTACCAACTGACCGACGCCATCGCGTCCATGCTGAAGGAAGAGCCCGTCTACGGCCTTGTCTACGACGGCAGAAGGCTTGACTGCGGCGTAAGGGAAGGCTGGATCAAGGCCACGATCGTAAAGGCGCTCGCAGATCCGGCGCTGAAAAAGATCATCATCGACACGCTCAAGGAAGAACAGGCGATCTGATTCCGGCACATAAAAAACGGGCGGAGCCCTGCGTTTGCGCGGCTCCGCTCGTTTTTTTTACAAGAAATTTTGAAAGCTCAGCGCTTCTGCGGTTCTTCGGTGGTCGGATAATAGATCCTGATATGCGTAACGGAGGCCAGCGCATTATCGGCGCGGCCTGCGGATTCAGGCATTTTCTGCCACTCGCCGCCGTTCAGCCTCACGGTCACGAGGGACTTGCGACCGTATGTGGACCAGACGTCCCAGAGCTTTTCCCCGTCCGCCGGTCCAGGCGTCAGCGCATGCCTGAACAGAGGGAAGGTGGCGCCCATCTTCGAGCTGCCATCGGCGGGGCCCACGAACAGCCATTGCGTCATATTCCAGGCGTTCTGCATCTCCTTTGAAGAGAGCGCGTGGTCCCAGGGAATGATCTGAAAACCGCCGATCTTCCCGTAGGGCGAGGTGCTGACGTCGATGACGCCGCAATGGTTGGCGCGGATGGCGCCGGTGCGCTGGAACATTGTGCCTTCAAAACGGCCGGTGCCGCCCAGCGTGTGCAGAACTCTGCCGATCACGGAACAGCCGCCGGAGGTCCACTCCGTCACGCGGCCTCCGGGCCGGTTCTCGATCTCCACCATATACGGCATCGGCTGGACCGTCACGCTGATCGTCAGAGTGTCGCCCCTTTGCGGCAGGTTGTCTGGGCCCAGAGGCGCTGACGTCTTTGTCTTGGCGCTGAGGATCTCTGCTTTTGAGCCGACGGACGGCGCCCAGGCTCCGAACATGCCGTAGCCAGCCTTTGTCGAGAGCACGATCGAAGCGCCGGGACCGGCGGCCGGCGCGATAGTCTCCGCCGGGATGACGCTCATCGTGCGGCCCTGTCCCTTTTCCACGGAAACGAGCAGGTGGACCGCGTTGACGGCCGAGGCGCAGACGGCGCCCGGTTCTCCCCAGGCGCTGGCCGTGTAGCTGGGCCAGCGCGTTTTAACGGGCAGCGCCACCACCGTGCCTATTTCGTGCACGGCGCCGGATGGTTCCGTTGCCGTCACGCTGGCGCCTATTTCCATCGGGATCGTTATCTTGAAAAGCGGCTTTCCGTCTTCCGCAGCGAACGCAGACGCGGCTGAAAGCGCGAAAATTGCCGCGGCCGCCGCAGCTAAAGTTTTTTTAAAAAGATGCATGAGACGTCCTCCTTAAAAGTTTATCGGCGCGGGGAAAAACCAGATAGCCCAGATATTGCCGATAAAGTGAAAAATCATTCCCGGCAGCACGTTGCCGTATTTCTCTCTCAGAGCCCCCATCACCAGTCCCGGGAAAAACACCGTCAGAGAGACGGGATTCGGGATCGCGATGAGATGTATGGGCGCGAAGATGCAGTTCGTAAGCACGATGGCCGCCGCAGCCGGCATGACTTTGCGGAACATCGGCTGCACCCAGCCGCGGAAGAAAGTCTCCTCGATGATCGCGGCCGCCAGCCCGGAGCCGAGCATCTTCAGCACGACCAGGGCGCCGCGTCTGTGCGGCAGTTCGTCCCAGGGCCACCAAAGCGCCGCCGGCGTGAGCAAAGCCAAAATAATTGCAGACACTAAAAGTGTCTGCAATATGGTCCGCTTATCATAGTCCCACCTGAGCCCGTAATCGTCCTCGTCCTCTTTCCTGTACCAGCACCATACATAGGGCCAGTAGAGGAGAACGACTCCCGCAGCCAGCGAGACAAAACTGCCCATGAAAGACTAAATCTTCAGGCAGTCGGAGCAGAGTCCGTAAAAGAATATCTCCGCCTGTTCCACCTGCGCGATTTCATTGTGTGCTGCGGCTGTGGAACGATAGAGGGCCTCTTCGTCTATTTTGAGATCTATGAGCTTGCCGCACTTCTTGCAGAGAAAATGTCCGTGCGTGGCTGTCGTCGGATCAAAGTAGACCCTCTTGTCGTCGATGCTGAGAATCTTGATCAGCCCTGCATCGGCAAGCAGCTGAGCGGTGCTGTAGACCGTGGCCACCGACATGGTTGGATACTCGACGGAAAGCTCTTTATAAAGCGTGTCTGCGGACGGGTGATCCGTGCGCCCTTCCAGCTGCCTGAGTATCGCGATGCGCTGAGCCGTGATCTTGGCGCCTTTCTCTCTTAATACGGAAATTCCCTCGTTAACAGTCCACATTGCTAAACTCCTCCGATTCGTGTACGAATCTAAACTAAATCGATTATAAATCATACAATGACATTTGTCCAAACAATCTTTTGCAAAAAAAATCATAAAAAATCATGATTTCTTGCGCGAGAAAAAGAGTTCCTGTGCAATCCGCCTCTGCGGATCTGGCTGCTGGAACGCACCGGAGCGCAGACCGCGCGCTGCGGCCGCATCTCTGGCATGATTGCGACGGCGTTCGGTTCCGGCAGTCTGCCGAAAAATTTTTCCCCGGTACTTGCCTATTTCCAGCTATAAAGGCTATAATGTCCACTGCACATTGTGGGGTGTAGCCAAGTGGTAAGGCAGAGGACTTTGGATCCTCGATCGATGGTTCGAGTCCATCCACCCCAGCCAAACGCTGATTTTTTTGAGAAGGGGCAACATCCTCCTCATGTTTTATTGTGTTTTGCATGTGACGCGCTGGTCGAAGGGAGAAAGTATCATGCCAAGTGGAAAGAAGCCTTTCTGCGTGCTCGTGCTTGCCGCCGGCAAGGGAACGAGAATGCGCAGCAGGACTCCCAAGGTGCTGCAGAGCATGCTTGAGGAACCGCTTCTTTATTACCCTCTCGCGGCTGCGAAGTCAGCCGGATTCAATGATATCGCGGTTATGGTCGGCTTCTGCGGAGAAACGGTGGAAAGCTGGCTTTCTGCCGAATTTCCGGACGCAGAGGTCTTGTGGCAAAGAGAACAGCTTGGCACGGGCCACGCTGCAAAACTCGCTCAGAGCTGGTGGTCGGCCTACGAAAACGTGATGATCATTGCCGGCGACACGCCTCTTATCACAGGCGAGACGCTCAGACTCTTCCTCGACGGCCATCTGAAGGCAGGCAACAAATGCAGCTGCCTGAGCTTCGAGCTCGACGATCCCTTCGGCTACGGACGCATCATCAGGGACGGGGCTTCCATCCGCATTGTGGAGCAGAAGGACGCCTCCGAACAGGAAAAACTCTGCCGCGAGGTCAACAGCGGCATGTATGTGTTCGATACGGAGGCTCTGGCCTCCGTCATCGACAAGATTACCTGCGGCAACAAGCAGAAGGAATATTATCTGCCGGACGCGCTGGCGCTTATCCAGCAGGACGGCGGCAAGGTCGACGCCGTCAAGGCAGCCGACGCGGCGGAATTTTTGGGCGTCAACGATCCGCGGCAGCTGGCCGCGGCTGCTTCAGTCCAGCGCGACAGGATCCTCGGCTCGCTTATGCAGAAGGGCGTGAGGATCATGGATCCGGCTTCCACCTGGATCGGTCCGCGCGTGGAGATCGGCGAAGACGTTGAGATAGAGCCGAACGTGCAGCTTTGGGGCGCGACCAGGGTCGGCTCCGGCTCTCGCATCGGCAGTTTCACGGTACTGCGCGGGGCGGAACTTGGAGAGGACGTCACGATCATAGGCTCTGTCCGCATCAACGGCAGCAAAGTGGGGAACGGTTCCTCCGTGGGTCCCTACGTCTTTATACGCGACGGAGCGGAGCTTGACTCCAACGTCAAGGTCGGCCGCTTCGTGGAGATCAAAAAAAGTTTCGTGTCCGACGGTTCCAAGGTGCCGCACCTTTCCTACATAGGCGACGCCCATATAGGCAAAAATACGAACATCGGCGCCGGCACGATCACCTGCAACTATGATGGGAAAAATAAAAACGCCACTAGGATCGGAGACAATTGTTTCATCGGCAGCGATACGATGCTGGTTGCGCCGGTATCCATCGGCAGGGAAGCGATGACCGCGGCAGGTTCCGTAATAACTAAGGACGTGCCTGACGGCGCGCTTGGCATCGGCAGGGCGCGGCAGACGAATATCGAAGGCTGGAGCACGCGCGCTAAAAATTCAAGAGGGGGAAACTAAATATGTCGGCAGGTTTGAGGGAACTGAAGATTTTTTCGGGGAGCGCTCATCCTCAGTTTGCAGAAAACATCTGCATGAATTTGGGGATACCGCTTTCGGCGTCCAAACTCTTCCGCTTTTCTGACGGGGAGATTGGCGTTTCGATCGAGGAGAGCGTCCGCGGCGCCGACGTGTTTGTCGTGCAGCCCACCTGCGCCCCCGCCAACGAGCACCTGATAGAGCTCCTTATCATTGTAGACGCACTCAAGAGAGCCTCCGCATATCGCATCAACCTTGTGATGCCGTACTTCGGCTACGCACGCCAGGACAGAAAGACCCGCTCCAGGGAGCCGATCACGGCCAAGCTTATCGCGAACCTGCTCCAGAAAGCGGGAGCGGACAGAGTCATTACAGCCGACCTGCACGCAGGCCAGATCCAGGGCTTTTTTGACATTCCGGTCGACCATCTTATCGGCGGGCCGCTGCTGGCTTCGTATTTCCGCAAGGTGCTGAGCCAGGAAGTCGAAGACAAGCGCGTGACTGTCGTTTCGCCTGATATCGGCGGCGTGGTTAGGGCGCGCAAATTCGCCGAGCAGATCGGCAACGCTGACCTTGCCATCGTCGACAAGCGCCGCTCTCACGAGGTGGCCAACTCCTGCGAAGTCATGGAGATCATCGGCAACGTGGAAGGCAGAACGGCCATCCTGGTCGACGACATCATCGACACGGCCGGCACCATGGTGAAGGCCGCCGAGGCCCTGCTCGAAAGAGGCGCCAGTGAAGTTTACGCCTGCGCCACGCACGGCGTGCTCTCCGGTCCCGCCATAGAGCGCATCAGGGAATCGAAGATCAAAAAGCTGGTCGTCTCCGACACGATCCCGCTTCCGCCGGAGAAGCAGATCGACAAAATCCAGTCCCTCACCATCGCGCCGCTATTTGCAGAAGCGCTGCGCCGCATACATTCAGAGCACTCGGTGAGCATCCTGTTCCGTTAAACGGGCGATACGCGGCCAAGGCCGCTTGAAGCGTAGAACAAAAAATTTCAAACAGATAAATCTGAGGAGGAAACATCTTATGGCAGCAAAGAAGAAACAGACACCGAAAATCGAATTCACCAAGAGAACGGCTACAGGCAAGGGAACTTGCAGAAAGCTCCGCTCCAAGGACCAGACCCCGGTAGTGCTTTACGGTCCCGATTACAAGGAAGGACTTCCTGGCATCGTTTCCACGAGAGACATTTCGCCTGTGGCCAACGGAGCCCGCTGGGAGACGACGCTCGTTGAACTTGCGATCGAGGGCGCACCCTGCTCCGTGCTGATCAGAGACGTGCAGCGCCACCCGATGACGCAGCGCATCCGCCATATCGACTTCTATCAGGTGGTCAAGGGCCACAAGATCAAGGTCGAAATTCCGGTCCGCGTCATCAACGGAGAGCTTTCGCAGGGCGTTAAGGACGGCTGCCTGATCAACCAGAGCCTGAGACTGGTCAGCATCGAAGTCGAGCCCAGCAACATTCCTGAAGAGCTCATCGTCGATGCCACGCCGCTCGTCAAGGGTTCCGACGTATTCGTCAAGGATCTCCAGCTGCCGGAAGGCGCGACGCTGCTCACCGATGCGGAGACGGTCGTTCTCAGCGTAGTTGAGCCGAAGGTCTTCGAAGAGCCGACGCCGGAAGCGGAGACGGAAGAGGAGACCGCGGAAGTCGAAGTCGTCGCCAAGGGCAAGGCCAGCAAGGAAGGCGAAGAGGAAGAAGAGGACGCAGGCAAGGCGAAGAAGTAGTTCTTCCCTCGCAAGCAGCCTGACTTATGAAGCTTATCGTCGGGCTTGGCAACCCCGGCGCGGAATATGCCTGGACCAGACACAACGCCGGATGGCTCATACTGGATTCGTTTGTGAACCGTCTCGCGCTGCGCGAGCCTCAGATGAAGTTCAGAGGCGCTTTCTGGGGGCCGGTAGTTCACGCCGGAGAGAGAATTTCGCTGCTTAAGCCCTATACATATATGAATCTCAGCGGACTGTCCGTTATCGAGGCAGTCCGCTATCAGAATGTGGAGCCTCAGGACGTGCTGGTTGTTTTCGACGACGTGGCTCTGCCCTTTGGCCGCGTGAGGATGCGCGAAAAAGGCTCCGCCGGCGGACAGAACGGCATGAAGTCCATCATCGGGGCCCTGGGCACGCTCGAAGTGCCGAGGCTGAGGATCGGAACCGGTTCCCCGACGCCCCAGGTCGACATGAAGGACTGGGTGCTGGGCCGCATTCCCGCCAGACAGAGGGAAAAGTGGAACGTCATCGAAGACATGGCATGGACTGCTGTGGAGACCTGGCTCACGGAGGGCATTCAGAAAGCCATGGGCAAGGTCAACGGATTGAAACTGGACGAAGAGGACAAAACGGCGTGACCTCAGGTCACGCTTTTTTATTCGGAAAGGCGCTGCATGTCGGACAAGGATAAGCTGACTTACGAATCAAGCAGTCTGATGGCGATAGACGAAGAGGCCTGGAAGCGCAACAAGGCAGTCCATCTCGCCTCTCGCGGAGCCATGCGTCCCTGGTCGTGCCGCGGTTCCGACGCCCCCCTGCTGGCTTTGCTGCCCGATCAGCGCCAGGCGCGCGATTTCGCGGCCGACGCCGAGGAACTAGGCATCCTGGGCCGCGTCGTCATTCTGCCAGAAATGACCATGACGGAGGACGAGTCCAAATCCGATGCGCTGAAGGTCTGCCGCGGCGGTATGCTGGAACGGTTCAGGCACGGCGGCGGCGTTTTGGCAGCTACGCCGGCTTCGCTGATGGCTCCTTTCTCCATCGGCGGCGAAAGGTTCGACCTGGCCTGCGGTGAAGAAACGGGCCGCGGCCGGCTGCTGGACTGGCTCGCCCAGAAGGGCTACGAGCGCAGCGACCTGGTCTGGTCGCCAGGGCAGTTTGCGGCGCGCGGCAGCATCGTAGACGTCTTCAGTCCGTCTGACAGCTTCCCTCTCAGAATAGAATTTTTTGACGAAGAGATAGACAGCATCAGATTTTTCCTCCCGGAGACGCAGAAGAGCCTCAGGACCATGTCGAGGTGTTCAGTGCAGAGCCTGGTCTCACGTTCTGAATCGTCGCTGGACAAGTTTCTGCCTCACGACATGCGCGTCGTGTTCTTCGATCCCAAGGGGCTTGACACAACGGCGGAGAACTCCGTCTGGCTTTGGAACAGCCTCGACGGCGACAGGCAGGACGCGATCCCCTGGCAGAAGTGGGAGGATATCTGCGCCGGTTTTACAAAATACAGGCGCGTGCGCGTGGTGGCTGACATCAGCAACAGCGCGGCCAGAATGCCCATGCGCCGCTTTCCGCAGTTCCGCGGCAGACTGAGGGACGTGGACGCTTATTGCGCAGACCTCGTCTCCAAAGGCTTTGAGATCCGCGTCCATTCTGAAGCGGATAGAAATGCCGAGTGGGCCGCGAGAAATTCTTTCAGCTGCCACAAGGGCATTCTTTCCGAAGGTTTTGTCGACGCGGCGGAAAAAATCGCCGTCATAACCGATCTGGAGCTTGCGGGTGTCTCAATTTCGAGGCACAGCGCTGAAAACCGTGCGCCCAGCGACTGGGGCGCCGGACTGCTGCCAGGCCAGTGGGTCGTGCACGACGATTACGGCGTGGCGACATATCTGGGTCCGCAGACAGTGAAAACGGCGGACGGCGACCAGGAATATCTGGTGCTTCAGTTCGCCGGCGAGCAGCGGCTTTTGATCCCCGTCATGCAGTTTTACAAGATCTCCCCCTGGTCTCCCAATCCCGGCCAGGAGCCGGCTGCTGACAGTCTGCGCAGCTCGCACTGGAAGAAAGCCGCCGAAAAAGCGCGCGAAATGGCGGAAAAAGCCGCCCATGAGCTGGTGGAGATTTATGCTGCGCGCGAACTCACGCACGGTTACTCATTCCCGTCCAACCATGAGCTTATGAAGGAACTCGAGGGGGGCTTCCCCTACGTGGAGACCTCCGACCAGCTCAAGGCCATCGACGCGGTAGAGCAGGATATGGAGCGTCCCGTCCCGATGGACAGGCTGATCGTGGGCGACGTCGGCTTCGGCAAAACGGAAGTCGCACTGCGCGCGGTCGGACGCGCGGTTTTCGCCGGCAAACAGGCTGCGCTCATGGCCCCGACTACGCTGCTTGCGCAGCAGCATTACGACACCTTCTCCGCCAGGTTCAGCGGACTGCCGGTGCGCGTTGAGGTGCTGTCGCGCTTTGTCCCCGTGTCTGCGCAGAGGAAGATACTCGAAGACCTCGCCGCCGGCAAGGTTGACGTTATCATCGGCACCCACCGGCTCCTCGGCGAGGACGTGAAATTCAGAGACCTCGGTCTGGTCGTGGTCGATGAAGAGCACCGCTTCGGCGTCATGCACAAGGAACATTTGAAAAAACTCACGCCCGGCGTCGACGTGCTGATGCTGTCAGCCACGCCGATACCGCGTTCTCTGTCTTTATCCATGAGCGGGCTGCGCGACCTTTCGATCCTTGAAACGCCGCCGCAGAGGCGGCTGCCGGTCATTACGGTGGTGCGCCCCTGGTCGGAATATCTGCTCAAAAGCGCGGTGCTGCGCGAGAAGAACAGAGGCGGTCAGATATTCTTCGTTCACAACCGCATCAGCGACATACTCGAACGCGCCACCATGCTCAAGCGCCTCTTCCCAAAGCTCTCGATCGCCGTTGCCCACAGCAAAACTCCGGAAGCCGAGCTGGAACGGACGATGATGAAATTCTCGCTCGGCGAGATCGACATGCTGATCTGCACGACGATCGTCGAAAGCGGTCTGGATATACCGGGCGCCAACACGCTGATCGTTGACGACGCGCAGGAGCTGGGACTCGCTCAGATGTATCAGCTGCGCGGACGCGTAGGCCGGCGGGAGGAACAGGCTTACGCATTTCTCTTCTATCCGCCCGACGCACATCTCTCTCTTGAGGCCAGCGAAAGGCTTGACGCCATCGCCCAGCTGGACGAGCTGGGCGCCGGTTACAGACTGGCGCAGCGCGATCTGCAGATCCGCGGCGGCGGCGACATCATTGGCGTCGCTCAGCACGGCAACTCCAGCAAGGTCGGCTATCAGAAATACTGCGACCTGCTGGCCGACGAGATCGCCAAGATCAAAGGCGAGAAGCGTGCCAGCGTCGAAGTACAGGTCTCCTTCCCGGCCGTGATCCCGGGCGATTATCTGCCGCAGGAAAATCTGCGCGTCACTCTTTACCGGCGGCTGCTGAAGGTGGAAAGCGCGGCGGAAGCCGAGGCTTTGCGCGACGAGACGATCGACAGGTTCGGCCGTCTGCCGAAGAGCGTCTCCTTCCTCTTCGACCTGGCCTGCGTAAGGGCCGCGGCCCCTGATCTGCAGATGACAAAGATCGTCTGCAGCAGATACGAAACAGTGATAGAGGCCGTTCCCGACGGGGATTGGGAGAAATTGAAGCTGCCTCCGAAGTGGATGAAGAGGATTGACGGTCTGGTGGGTCCCGGCGGCTTCTCAGGCATGGAACTGCTGTGCGGCGCCGTGAAACGTCAGACTTTGACAAATCTGGTACAATAGACCGGTACGGGAGGTGCTGATTTTGGCTGAACCAAAGGTTACGGCGGAAAAATTCAACGAACTTGTCGCAGTCATGAAACGTCTGCGCGCGCCTGGCGGCTGTCCGTGGGACAGGGAGCAGACTTATCTTTCGCTCAGACGTTATATCATAGAGGAAGCTTACGAACTTATCGAGGCCATTGAGAACGAAGACGACGCCAATATGTGCGAAGAGTGCGGCGATCTGATGCTGCAAACGGTCTTTGTCTCCTGTCTCGCCGAGGAACAGGGACGCTTTGACATCGCCGACGTGCTGGGCCATCTGACGGAAAAACTCATCAGGCGCCACCCCCACGTCTTCGGCGACGTGAAGGTGAAAAATTCCGACGACGTGCTGAAAAACTGGGAACAGATCAAGGTTGGCGAGCGCAGGGAACGTCACGCAGACTCCTCGCTGCTGGCCGGCGTGCCGCGCGGTCTGCCGGCTCTGCTGCGCGCTTACAGAATGCAGGAACGCGCGGCCAAGGTCGGCTTCGACTGGCCCAAGGGCGATCCGGCGCCGGTCATGGCCAAGGTGGAGGAGGAGATTTCCGAACTCCAGGCAGCCATTAAGGAAGGTTCGCAGGATGATATCTCCGAAGAGCTGGGCGACGCGATGTTCGCGATGGCGAATCTTTCGCGCCACCTCAAGGAAGATCCGGAGATCTCGCTGCACAAGGCCTGCTCGAAATTTTCCAGCCGCTTCCGCTTGGTGGAGAAGGCGGTGGCAGAGTCGGGACGCAAATGGGAGGACTTCTCTCTGGACGAACTCGAAGAACTGTGGCAGAATGCAAAGAATAGTTTAAAAGTTAAAACCCAAACAAAAACGGAGGAATAAACATCATGACAACCGAAGAAAAAATCAAGGAAGTTCTCACCAGCAAGATCTCGCCGGCCCTGCAGTCGCACGGCGGCGACGCAAGCTTCGTAAGCTACGACGACAAGACCGGCACGCTTTTCGTGAGTCTTGACGGAGCCTGCGGCACCTGCCCGTTCGCGCAGGAGACGCTGCGCATGACTGTCGAAGGCGCCATTATGCAGGAAGTTCCGGAAGTCAAAGCCGTTAAGAGGGCTTAGTTCCAAAGCATGAGCGAAACGCAGCAAAACGCCGACGGCGGTCTGACGCCGCTTGTCCAGCGCGACGAGGCCATCGTCAAACTGCTGGCAGGACACGACGATATACTGAGGCTGGTTGAGGAGACCTTCCCGGTCAAGATTTTCGCACGCGGCTCCAATCTCGCCATCAAGGGAGACGACGAAGAGCTCATCGCGCGGCTGGAGGATCTGCTCACACAGTTTGCCGAGCTGTCACTCAACGGGCACCGTCTGTCCGGCGCAGAGATACGCTACGGGCTTCATCAGATCGGCGCCGGCGAGCGCGTCGACCTTAAGTCTCTGTACGACGAGGTCGTCTGCATCAACAACCACGGCAAGCCGATCAGGCCTTACACAAACGGACAGAAGGAATACACGAGGGCGATGCGCGACAACGACATCACTTTCGGCATCGGTCCGGCCGGTACCGGCAAGACCTATCTGGCAGTGGCCCAGGCCGTGGCGTTCCTCAAGTCCGCCAAGATCAGCCGCATCATACTCGTGCGGCCGGTCGTGGAGGCTGGCGAGCGGCTCGGTTATCTGCCCGGCGACCTGATGGACAAGGTGGAGCCATACCTGAGGCCGCTCTACGACGCATTTTACGATCTGATCCCGACTGAGCGTTTCAACCGCTATTTCGAGAAGGGCGTCATCGAGCTGGCGCCGCTGGCCTATATGCGCGGCCGCACGCTCAACGACAGCTTCATTATTCTCGACGAGGCTCAGAACACGACGCCGGAACAGATGAAAATGTTCCTCACGCGCCTGGGCTTCGGCTCCAAGGCTGTGGTCACAGGCGATATCACGCAGGTGGACCTGCCGGACAACAAACAGTCGGGACTAAAGGTCGTGCAGGATATTCTCAGGGACATTCCCGGAATCGCTTTTGTTAACCTGACGAACAGCGACGTAGTTCGTCACGAGATAGTGCAGAAGATCGTGAGGGCATACGAAGAATATGGCAGGCGGGGAAAAGAGAAAACGCCAGATAGATAAATTTTTCTATCAGGCTCTGACAAAATTTTCTCTTGAAGAACAGAACAGGCAGTATTTCGTCTTTCGTGCGATACTGCTGCTGGTGGCCGCCGTCCTCATCAGCGGCAACTGGTATTTTATCGACCGCAGGCAAAATTACACGGTCGGCTATCCGGCCGACAAAACCTATTTCGCGCTCACCTCGGCCCGCTATGAGGACAAGGCCGCTACGCTCGAACTGCGCCAGAAGGCCGCATCCCGCATCATTGACGTCATGGTGCAGGACGAAAAAATAGCGGCCGAGGTGAGCCGCAGGCTCGACTCCGTCAAGAACGGCAGTTACGCCTCTCTGTTCAACGCGCCTCTGATGGATCTTTTCAACAGCCTTTCCGACGGTTCCCGCAGAAGGATCACGGAAGTGGTGGAGAAGATCGGCTCGCGCGTGCGCGACGAGGCGGCCGACCGGGAAGGGCAAACCTCGCTGATCTGGAAATACCTGCGCGACAGTGCCCTGACTCAGTCCGAGCGCAACGTGGCCTTCCAGATGCTGGACGTGGTGCTCAACCCTTCGCTGCAGTCGGACGCGGAGATGACCTCCAGGCTGCGCGAGGACGTTTCGGACCAGATCCCTGCCGTCATCAGGGAGGTGCGTCCCGGTTCCGTGCTCGTGCAAAAAGGACAGCTGGTCACGCCTTCCATCGCCAAACTGCTGCAGTCTCAGGGTTATCCGGACGCACGTTTTCCCTTCAAGCATCTCATCTTCGTGCTGCTGATCATCGCCGCCTGGAGCTTTTGGCCCGTCTGGATCGAAAGCGGTTTTAAGGACAAACTTTCCTACAATGAATGGATGTACATCGCGGCGGTGCTTTCCGTCTCCTGGACGCTGGAGCTTGTCTTCGCGCGGCTTGGCGGCGGCTATTCCATGGCCGTGCTGGCCATTACCGGCTGGCTCTGCCTGACATTGCCTGTTTCGCTCTCATATCACGTGATCGTCGGCGGCGGCGTCATCAGCGTCATGATCGCCTTCGGCACGGATCCCGGCATTATCGCGCTGGGCTGCGTGGTGGCTTCGTTTGCGGCCGGCATCGGGCGCGTCTTTTTCCTGGAATCGCCGAACAACAGGGTCTCCATCTGGAAAGACCTTTTCATCCTGGGACTCTGTCTGGGCGTCGTTTCCGTCTGCCTGCACTGGGGGCTGGGCATCTATTTCGACTACAAGCTGCCGATCTCCTGCGTGCTGTACAGCGCCGTCTGGGCCACGATCATTCTGGCGCTGCTGCCGCTCTGGGAAAATCTCTTCGACGTGCTGTCTCAGCTGCGGCTGCTTGAGCTGAGCCATCCGTCTCAGCCTCTTATCAAAAGGATCCAGATCGAAGCGCCGGGCACCTATCACCACACTTTGATGGTCGGCACGCTGGCCGAGGCCGCAGCCGACCAGCTGCACATGAACGGCCTGCTGGTGCGCGCAGGAGCTTACTACCACGATATCGGCAAGCTTAAAAACCCGCGCTTCTTCGTTGAAAACCAGCTGCAGGGTGAAAACATCCACGACAAGATCTCTCCGGTCCTTTCTGGCCGCATTCTCATCTCACATGTACGCGACGGTCTTGAGATAGCCGAAGAACAAAAACTGCCCAAGGCACTGCGCCGTTTTATCGACGAGAACCACGGCACCACGGTGCAGAAATATTTCTATGAAAAGGCCAAGGCACTCGGCGAAAACGTTACCGAGGATCAGTTCAGATACCCTGGTCCGAGGCCCAGATCCCGCGAAACGGCGCTCGTGATGCTGGCCGATTCGGTCGAGGCCGCCGTCAAGGCGCGCAACAAGCCCTTCGACGATTTAAAGGAGCTGCAGGCGCTGGTACACAAGGTCATATATTCAAAGATCGACGCCAATCAGCTGAAAGACGTCGATTTCACCATGAGAGAGATGTCCGTGATAGAGAATTGCTTCGTCGAGATACTGCGTTCCAGCTACCACTCGCGCGAAGTCAAGGATATCGCGGAGCTCACAGGAGAGAAAAAATGAAAGTACTGATTTATGCCGGAGCCAGCGAGCCGGTCTCCGCGAAATATCCCGGCATCGCCGACGAAAGTTTCGCAAGGAGGCTGGAGCGCGTCTGCCTGAGTTACCTGTCCGGGGCCGGCGTTATTCCAGCCGCGGCCGTGGATGTAGAGATTTCATTGACTTTTATGAGCGCCGACGAAATCGCTGCGCTGAACGGCAAATATCGCGAAACGGAGGGCCCGACCGACGTCTTGTCGTTCCCGATGTGGGAGGCTGAGGACGGCGCCTTTCAGCCGCCTGAGGACTGGGAAGTCCTGCCGCTGGGAGACATCGTGGTCTGTCCGGAGGTCGTGGAGAAGAACGCCGGCGACAACGGCAAAACGTTTGAAGAGGAAAAGGCGCTCGTGATCTTTCACGGCGTGCTGCACCTCACGGGCTGCGACCACGACACCGAAGAGAGAAAAGCCGACATGTGGTCGCGTCAGGACGCGATGGTGCTGGCGTTCAAGTCGGAAGAAAACGGCAAATGACGAACAATATCGACGACAAGACTGCCCTCGGCCTCATAGAGTCAGCCCGCGCAGCAAGGGAGAAGGCGTACGCGCCCTATTCGCATTTCAAGGTCGGCGCCGCTCTGCTTTTCGCTGACGGAACAGTCGTTCAGGGCTGCAACGTGGAAAACGCCAGCTACGGCATCTCGCTCTGCGCCGAGAGAAACGCCATGACGACGGCCGTGACTATGGGAGAACTTGCTCCGACAGCCGCCGCCATTGTCGGCGAGCGCGGCGAGCCTTGCCCGCCATGCGGCGCCTGCCGCCAGTTTCTGGCCGAGTTTAACCGCGATATGGATATCATTCTTGAAAATGGGGGAAATATATTGTTTTATAAACTAGCGGAACTGCTGCCCTTTGATTTTTCCGGCGACAGCATGGTGAAAAAATGACAGCCGCCTATCGGAGCGGCTGCGTGGCTCTGCTGGGCAGACCCAACGTAGGCAAATCGTCCATCATCAACGCGCTGATCGGCGAAAAGGTGGCCGCCGTCTCGCCCAAGGCACAGACCACGCGCAATGCCGTTCGCTGCATTTACACGACCGCAAGCGAACAGATCGTCTTCGTAGACACGCCCGGCATTCACAAGCCCAAGCACGCGCTTGGCAGCTTCATGATGCAGGAGGCCGAGGACGCGCTGGGCCAGGTCGACGCGGTCTGTTTCGTGGTAGAGGCCGGCGACCAGACGATCGGCGAGAAGGAAGAGATGATCCTCGGAGTGCTCTCGCAGCTCTCTTTGCCTGTCGTGCTGGCTGTGAACAAAATCGACAAGCTGCCTGACAAAAAACTCTACGCCAAAACCTCGGATCTGTACAAGGAAAGGCTCAAACCTGCCGCTATCGTGCCTATATCGGCCGCCGACGGCACTAATCTCAAACTGCTGGCCGCCGAGCTCGGCAAACTGCTGCCGGAGCAGGCCGCCATCTATCCGGAGGACATGCTTATGGACTCGACGGAGAGGTTCCTGGCCGCCGAGGTCATCCGTGAAAAGATTTTTCTGCTCACAGAGGACGAAGTGCCGCACGGAGCGGCCGTGATGGTCGACGAGTTCCGCAGTCCGGACGAATATCCAGACCTCAAAACTGCGCGCATTCGCGCCACGATAGTCGTGGACAAGGACGGGCAGAAGGGCATCATCATCGGCAAGGGCGGTGCCAAACTTAAAGCCATCGGCACTGCCGCCCGCAAAGATCTTGAAAAGAAATTCGGTTATCCGGTCTTCCTGCAGCTCTGGGTCAAGGTCAAGCCTGGTTGGCGCAAGTCCGAGGAAGAACTCAGGAGGCTTGGCTACAGCTTTTGATCGCCGCCTATGAGATTGAAAAACTGCCTCAGGGGTACTATGCCAAAAGCGGCACGGTGCTGAAAAGGAAGGACTCTTTAAAGGAAGGCCAGTCGCTGCTGCTGTTCCTGCGCGACCTCGGTCCCAGATGGGTTAGCGCGCCTGGGGCTGCTTCCGGCAAAAGCCGCTTCGGCGGCGCCACCGAGCCCATGATGTGGGGCGAGTACACTCTGTATCAAAGCCCTCGTTTCCTCTATCTAAAAGAAGCGGAAGTGCGCGAAGATTTTATCGCGCTGCGCTCGGAGCCGCGCAAACTCATAGCGGCGCTGGAGTTTTACAGGCGTATGTCGCAGGTGGTCATCACGGCTCACGAAAGCGATCAGCTGCTGCGCGTGCTGTGGAGCGCCATGACGCTGCTGCGTGACGGGGCCCCGGCGCAGGCTGCGGAATTCCGCTACAACTGGCGGCTGTTAAACGCGCTGGGGCTGGCTCCATCTTTGCAGAATTGCGTAAAATGCGGAAGCCGTTTCGACGGCGGCGCCAGCTGGTCCGAAGACGGACTTGTCTGCGGCCGCTGTTCCGGCGGCGAGCCCGCCATCAGTGAGGCCGATCTGCTGGAGCTCGCGGAAGCGGCCCAGCTGCCGTACGAGAAGTTTCTTACATGGTCGCAGGCGGACATACGAAACAATCTGTTCGACAAACATGTGAAAAAACTTCTAACCTTTTTTCGGGAAATAAGATAGAATATAGCGAATTGTGACGGGAGTCGAAGGAGGAAACGGTCAGTGAATTTTCAGGAAATAATAATGCGTCTTGAACAGTACTGGGCTTCGCAGGGATGCGTCATCCAGCAGCCCTATGATATGGAGAAGGGCGCGGGTACCATGAACCCGGCTACGACGCTGCGCGTCCTCGGCCCCGAGCCATGGCGCGTCGCATATGTGGAGCCTTCCCGCCGGCCGACGGACGGCCGCTACGGCGAGAACCCGAACAGGCTTCAGCACTATTACCAGTATCAGGTAATAATTCAGCCTGCGCCAGACAATATTCAGGAAATGTACATCGAAAGCCTTAAGGTGCTTGGCATCGATCCCTCCGAGCACGATATCCGCTTTGTGGAGGACGACTGGGAGAACCCGACCACGGGCGCCTGGGGGCTGGGCTGGGAGGTCTGGCTCGACGGCATGGAGGTCACCCAGTTCACCTACTTCCAGCAGATGGGCGGAGCCGACATGGAAGTCGTGCCGTCTGAGATCACCTACGGACTTGAACGCATCGCCATGTTCGTGCAGAAGGTCGACAGCATCTACGACATCGAATGGGTCGGCGACGTCAAGTACGGCGACATATATCATCAGAACGAAGTTGAGCAGTCCACCTATAATTTTGAGATCGCCGACACGGAGATGCTCTTCAAACTGTTTAACATGTTTGAGGCAGAATCCAAGCGCGTGCTGGCCGCAGGTCTGGTGCTGCCGGCTTACGACTACGTGCTCAAATGCTCGCACACCTTCAACCTGCTGGACGCCAGGAACGCCATCAGCGTCACCGAGCGCACCGGCTACATCAGCCGCGTCCGCGCCGTTGCCAGCGCCTGCTGCCAGAAGTACATTGAGCAGCGCGCCGAGATGGGGCATCCGCTGATGGGCAAGTTTGACAAGTTTGAAAAAGCGAAAGGAGGCGCCTGCTGATGGCCGCAAGAGATCTGCTTTTTGAAATAGGAACCGAGGAAATTCCTGCGCGCTTCATGCCGAAGGCGCTGGAAGAGATAAAGGCCTACGCCGAAGATGAATTTGCGTCGGCGCATATCGAACATCAGGACGTCGTCGTTCGCTGCACTCCGAGAAGATTCGTGCTAACCGTCGCAGCCGTGGCGGAAGCTCAGAACGACAGCGTGGAGACGGCCAAAGGCCCGTCGAAGGCCGCGGCTTTCGACGCCGAAGGCAAGCCCACAAGGGCCGCCGAGGGCTTCGCGAGAGGCCACGGAGTGACGGTGGAGGAGCTTAAGATCCAAAAGATCGGCAACGCCGATTACGTGGTGGCCGAAAAGCGCCAGGCCGGCAAGCCGACTGCCGAGGTGCTGCCGGAGATGCTCGACCGCATCCTCAAAAAGCTCTCGTTCCCCAAGAACATGTACTGGTCTGATACTACCGTGCGTTTCGCGCGCCCGGTGCGCTGGCTTGTGGCCCTCTACGGCTCAGACGTTGTCGACGTCTCGTTCGGCAAGGTCAAAAGCGGCCGCGTTTCGCGCGGACACCGCTTCATGGGCGCACAGACCATTACCATAGAGGATTCGTCCAAATACGACGCCCTGATGGCGGAGAACTTCGTCGTCACCGATCCCAAGCAGCGCGAAAAGATGATCCTCGACGGCATCGCGAAAATAGAAAAAGAGCTTAACGCCAAGGTGGAAGTCGAGCCGGCGCTGCTGGAAGAAAACGTCCATCTCAACGAATATCCGCTTCCTTTCTACGGCAGTTTCGACCAGGAATTCCTCGATATTCCCGACGAGGTCCTCACGCTTTCGATGGCCAAGAACCAGCGCTACTTCCCGGTGCGCGACGCCGAAGGCAGACTGATGGCCAACTTCGTCGGCGTCAGCAACAACAGGGCGAAGGACATGAACGTTGTGCGCGAGGGCAACGAGAGAGTCCTGCGCGCGCGCCTCTACGACGCCGCCTTCTTCTGGAAAGAGGACCAGCAGAAATCGCTGGATAAACTCGCCGAAGAGCTCAAAGCGGTAACATATCAGGTGCAGCTCGGCTCCGTCTACGAAAAGGTCCAGCGCGTCAAGGCTCTGGCTCTGTGGCTCACGGACAAGCTGGGCAAATCAGAACTGAAGAAATACGTCGAACGCGCGGCAGTTCTGTCCAAGGCCGACCTCGTGACCAGCATGGTCTACGAGTTCTCCGAGGTCCAGGGCGTCATGGGCCGCGAATACGCGCGCAAAGCCGGCGAGCCGGATGAGGTCGCTGTGGCGATCTACGAGCAGTATCTGCCGCGCTTTGCAGGCGACGAACTGCCTTCCGGCTATGAGGGAGCCATTCTCGGTCTCGCAGACAGGACCGACACCATCGCCGCCATTTACAAAATAGGGCAGGAGCCGACCTCCTCTCAGGATCCCTACGGTCTGCGCCGCGCCGCCCGCTGCATTAACGAGATCGCCTGGGGGCTGGGTCTTGACATCGACATGTCAGAACTAATCGCCAAAGCCGCCGCACCTCTGGATCTCAGCCAGGAAACCCTCGACAGGATCGCAGCGTTCCTCAAACTGCGCCTGCAGGTCCAAATGCGCGAGAAAGGGCTCAAGCACGAAGTTGTTTCGCTTGCCCTGCAGACAATCGCGGCCAGACCTTTGCAGGCATACCGCATGGCCAACGCGCTGCAGGCAAAGAGCGACGAGCCCTGGTTCGCGGAGCTCATCACCGCGGCAGTGCGCGTCAAGAACATCCTCAGCAAGGCAGGCAAAGTCAGCACAGAAGTTGATCCTTCCAAATTCGCGGCCGACGCCGAAAAGGCGCTGGGAGAAAAACTCGGCGAACTCGGCGTGCAGGCAGGCGCCGCAATCGCCGCATACGACTGGGAGAAGCTTGCATCGGTGCTGGCAGAGCTGGCGCCGGTCATCGCTAAGTTCTTTGAGGACGTGCTTGTGATGGACAAGGACGAAGCAGTGAAGAACAACCGTCTTGCGCTCCTTGCCAGGTGCCAGGAATTCTTTATGCAGGTAGGAGATTTCAGCCTCCTCAAATAGAGAAGGTTGTTTTCGGCTGCCGTTTGTTGGCAGCTACTCGGGCGGAGAGAGAGCCCATAGGAGGAAGTAGCAGTATGGCAGATTCACAGAAGTATATCTACGATTTCAGCGAAGGCGACGCTAGCATGAGGATCCTGCTCGGCGGCAAGGGCGCGAACCTTGCGCAGATGTGGAAGATCGGTCTTCCCGTGCCCCCTGGATTTATCATTACTACCGACGCCTGCCACCAGTACTGGAAAGAAAAGGATTTCATCGCCACAATTTGGGACGGCATCACGGCAGCAGTAGCGAGAGTGGAGAAGCTGGCCGGCAAGAAGTTCGGCGCCGACGAGAACCCGCTCCTTGTCTCCGTTCGTTCCGGCGCGCCGGTCTCCATGCCCGGTATGATGGACACCATCCTCAACCTCGGACTTAACGACAAAACGGTCAAGGCGCTGGCCAAAGCGGCCGGCGACGAGCGTTTTGCCTACGACAGCTATCGCAGGTTCATCCAGATGTTCTCCGACGTAGTAATGGGCGTCAAGATGGAAAAGTTCGACGCCAAGCTCGCCGAGATCAAGGAAAAGACCGGCGTGGACATGGACTACAAACTTACCGCCGACTCGCTCAAGAAGCTTGTCGAAGAATATAAAGCCATCGTCAAGGGCGAGGGGCTCGAATTCCCTGATGATCCATGGAAGCAGCTCCGCATGGCCATCGATGCGGTCTTCCGCAGCTGGAACACGCCGCGCGCCATCACTTACAGAAAGATCAACAACATTCCAGAGTCCTACGGCACGGCTGTCAACGTCGTGACTATGGTCTTCGGCAACCTCGGCGACGACTGCGGAACCGGCGTCTGCTTCAGCAGGAACCCTGCCACCGGCGAAAACAAGCTCTACGGCGAATACCTCATCAACGCGCAGGGCGAAGACGTGGTCGCAGGCATCAGGACCCCTGTTCCCATCGCGGAACTCGGCAAGGCCATGCCCGAAGTTTATCAGCAGTTCTGCACCATCGCCAAGAATCTTGAGAAACACTACAAGGACGCGCAGGACATCGAATTTACCGTCGAGCGCGGCAAGCTCTACATCCTTCAGACCCGCAACGGCAAGCGTACAGCAGCTTCCGCAGTCAAAATCGCCATGGACATGTACAGGGAAGGTCTCATCGACGAAAAGACGGCTGTCTCCAGGGTTGCGCCTGAACAGGTCGAACAGCTGCTGCACCCGCAGATCGACCCGAAGGCAAAGCTCAGCAAGATCGCCAAGGCCCTGCCCGCCTCTCCGGGCGCCGGCGTCGGCGTGGTCGTTTTCAATGCGGACGAAGCGGCCGAACGCGGCGAAAAGGGCGAAGCAGTCATCCTTGTGCGTCCCGAAACGACGCCGGATGACATCCACGGCCTCTTTGCCTCTCAGGGCGTTCTCACGAGCCACGGCGGCATGACGAGCCACGCGGCAGTCGTTGCCCGCGGACTTGGCAAGCCCTGCGTCTCCGGAGCGGAGAACATTAAAATAGATCTAGATGCCGAGACCTTCACTGTCGGCGACGTGACTGTCAGGAAGAACGACTGGCTCTCAATCGACGGCAGCACCGGCGACGTCATCCTCGGCAAGGTGGCGCTCATCGATCCCCAGTTCGACGATGACTTCCGCGCACTGCTCGATATGGCCGACAAAATCTCGAACCTCCAGGTCTGGGCCAACGGCGACACGCCTACCGATGCCAAGCGCGCCCGCTCCTTCGGCGCCAAGGGCATCGGTCTCTGCCGCACGGAACATATGTTCATGCAGGCTGAGCGCATCCCCATCATGGAAGCTATGGTAGCCGCCTCCACCACCGAGGAGAGAATCGTCGAACTCGACAAGCTCCAGAAGATGCAGGAAGAGGACTTCCGCGGCATCTTCGAAGCGATGGACGGATTGCCAGTCACCATCAGACTTCTTGACCCGCCGCTCCACGAATTCCTGCCCAAGATCGCGGCCATCGACAGCGAACTGCTCGACGTCAAACACGGCAGCAAAGAGGAGAAGAGGCTTGAGAAGGTCAGGGCCAGAGCCCTCGAACTTCACGAAGTCAACCCGATGCTCGGCTTCCGCGGTTGCCGCCTCGGCATGGTTTATCCCGAGATCTATGAGATGCAGGTCCGCGCCATCTTCAACGCTGCCTGCGAACTCACCAAGAAGGGCGTTAAAGTGCTGCCGCACATCATGATGCCGATCGTCTCCACGCAGGAAGAGATGAAGCGACTCTATGAGATGGTCGAAAAGATCGGTCCCGAAATCATGAAGCAGACAGGCGCCAAGTTCGAGTACCAGTTCGGCTCCATGATCGAACTGCCGAGAGCTGCCATGATCGCCGACCAGCTTGCGAAGTACGCGCAGTTCTTCAGCTTCGGCACCAATGACCTTACGCAGACTACCTTCGGCTATTCGCGCGACGACGCAGAGGGCAAGTTCCTCGCGTATTACGTAGAACACGGAATCCTGCCGCACAACCCGTTCGCAGTTCTTGACCGCGACGGAGTCGGCGGACTCATCAAGATCGCAGCCGAAAAGGCCCGCAGCGTCAACAAGCAGGTACACCTCGGCATATGCGGCGAACACGGCGGCAACCCGTCGAGCATCGCCTTCTGCAACCAGGTCGGCCTCAACTACGTCAGCTGCTCGCCGTTCCGCGTGCCGGTGGCAAGACTGTCGGCGGCTCTCGCAGCAATGGGAGTCATTGACTAGTTTATTTGGAAGTACTTTAAATTTCTTTTTAACAAGCGTATAATAATGGCGGAACCTAGTTCCGCCATTATTTTTTGTTTGGAAGAAACAGAGGTGTCTGAAATGCTTTGGGTGAGAAGACGCAAAACCGGATTTACGCTTGTGGAATTGCTGATAGTAATAGTGATTATCGGTATTTTAGCCGGAATGATGATGTTTGCGACGGGAGCCGCCACTGATAAGGCTCAGGCAACTAAAATAGTTAATAATATGCGAACTCTAAAAAGCGCAGTCCTTATGTATTATATGGATAATTATAAGTGGCCTGACGGCGGTAGCGATACAGCTAATAATAAGGGAATCGATGCTAGTGTACTAAGGGGTTATGTTGATCAAAGTAAATTTACAGATAGTATAGGTGGTACTTATTCTATAATTAAACGTTCTACGGTTAATGACAAAAGCCGCACTGATGATGCGAATGTCTATGTTGGTTCTGTTTTTATCAGATATCAGAATACAAATATGTCAACTGGCCTAAAGGAACAACTTGCATTAATGGCTCCTTCTGCTAATTTATGGAATTCAAGCGAATTTGGCTCATGGACTCCGCAATCTGGAAGTACTGACGATAGATTTGGTTATTACACAGGGCTAGATTATGGTAATAAAGGTAAGCAAAGTCAGACACTTCATTTGCCAGTATATATAAATAAGAATTAATTGATGGCTGTCGTGGATATTCCTAATAATTGGCAACAAGTCGAACAGCAAATCCTCTCCCCTCACGCCTGTCTTTCCATTAATTCCAAAGGGCGCGCGAGGCCGGAGGAGCCGTGCCCAATCCGTACCTGTTTCCAGCGCGACCGCGACCGCATCATCCACTGCAAATCCTTCCGCCGGCTCAAATACAAGACGCAGGTGCTGCTATTGCCGGAAGGCGACCATTACCGCACGCGGCTGACTCATACGCTCGAAGTGGCGCAGATCGCGCGCACGATCGCGCGTGCGCTGCGGCTCAACGAGGACCTCACAGAGGCCATCGCGCTGGGCCACGACCTGGGACACACGCCTTTCGGCCACATGGGCGAGAAGGTGCTCGATCAGCTTGCCAAGGCTCACGGCCTGATCGGTTTTCATCATGCGGCGCAAAGCCTCCGCGTGGTTGATTATCTTGAAAAGGACGGCAAGGGGCTCAATCTGACCTGGGAGGTGCGCATGGGTATTTTGCAGCACTCCAAGGGGCAGGTCGACGTGCACGAGGGATTTAACCTCAACAATCCCTCCACGCTGGAAGCCTGGGTCGTGCGTATCTCCGACTCCATCGCCTATCTCAACCATGACCTCGACGACGCGCTGAGAGCCGGCATGCTCAAACCAGAGGACGTTCCGCAGGACATTCTCACACACGTGGGCCAGACTCACTCCAAACGCATCAACACGCTTATTATGGACATAATCGAGAACAGCGGAGAAGCCGACGTTCGTTTCAGCAGTGAGATGCTGGGCTGGGTCGAGAAGCTTAGGGAATTCCTCTACGCCAATGTCTATCGGCGCGCCAATGCCCAGATCGAAGATTCGCGCGTGGACCATGTGTTGCGTTCGCTCTTCGACCACGAGCTGACGAGAAATGGCGACAACGCCCAGGAGGCGGTCGATTTTATCTCCGGCATGACGGACCGTTTCGCGCTGCAACTCTTCCACGAGGTCTTTGTGCCTTCGCCGTGGCAGTGGGGACATCCGCTGGAATCATAAAAACGCAAAAATCGGGCCCCTCGCGTTAAGGCGAAGGGCCTTTTGTTATGATATTCCATGTTCTATGGCTGAATATTATACTTTCTCAGCAGTTCCTGATACTTTCGCTCCATCTCCTGTTGCTGGCTGTGGTCCTGCTTGTAAGGATTGGTCTCCTGTTTGGGCGTCGGCACCTTGATGGCCTCTTTCTCGGCCACTTTCTTCTTCGCCACGCTGATGTTCTCCTGCGGCAGAGGCTGCTCCGTGTTGTCTGTTGAAGCGGCCGGCGGCGTGTTGTCCGTGTTGCCATCGGAAGTCGTTTCTTCCTGGCTTCTGCCCCTAGGTCTGCCGAGCGCGTATCTGTTGCTCGTAGCCTCGTCGTCGATCGGCGCCAGGATCAGCTGCGGGGCGTTGGCGTCGGCTCTGGCGGCTGATAGGCTGCCTCCGTGCCACGGGCATTGGGCTGACGGAGCCTGTCCGCTGGTGACCAGCACGTTGGCTACGGGGCATCCCCTGGCTGCGATGAAGCCGGTCCGGCGGCAGACGCCGACTGCTTCGATGCCTGCGTCTGCCGGCATATTGAATTTGCCGGGCAGGCTGAGTTTTTTGACCGCGTAGGAGACGAAGGATTTCCAGGCCGGAATGGCGGCCACCGCGCCGGTCTGTCTGGAGCCGAGCGGTTTGTGGTTGTCGTTGCCGACGTAGACCGCTACCACCAGCCCTGGCACGCCGCCGATGAACCAGGCGTCTGTGCAGTCGTTTGTAGTGCCAGTCTTTCCGAACATCTCGTAGCCGTCGATCCTGGCTCTGGTGCCGGTGCCCCAGAGCACTACCTGTTCGAGCATCGATCTCATGCCGACGGCTGTGGCCGGCGACATGGCGCTTGTCAGATTAGGCCCGTTCTGCTCCAGCGAGTCGCCGTTCTTGCCGGTGATCTCCTTGATGCCGTAAGGTTCGACCTTGTAACCGTTGTTCGCGAAGGTGCAATAAGCCTTGGCCATCTCCAGCGGAGTCACGCTCGCGGTGCCGAGCGCGATGGAGAGGTCCTCCGGCACGTAAGGCGTCGTGATGCCCATGCGCCTCGCCAT
>Ga0163159_1000550_pt1 | contig 45513 bp, 40 predicted proteins | sample BioMet9_FD_108702 | JGI IMG/M metagenome (GOLD analysis project Ga0163159, IMG submission 108702) | Microbial communities from bioreactor (seeded with sewage sludge) at Lawrence Berkeley National Lab, California, USA - Biofuel... | ecosystem: Engineered > Bioreactor > Anaerobic > Unclassified ... | reverse complement strand
GTGTAAATTGTGGTCTTTGCATACTTCAATTTTACACGCACTCCCAGACTTTTTAAAGTCTGGGGGTATTTTTTTTTTGCAACAAAAAAGGCTGCGCACGTTTTTAACGTGCGACAGCCCCTTATTTTTTAATAATGCGCACTAATTTTACGTTGAATTATTTTTGAAAATAACATATACTTTACGTAAAGAAATACGTAATTTAGGTTTTGTAGTGAATGCATGTATATGAGAGAGGGACTGACATGGAAAAGCAGTTGGCACATACGGATAATTATATCAATACATTGGAAATGCTTTTTCAGCATGTTCCTGGCGGCATATTTACCTATTCTGCTGAAGCGGATGAACAGTTTCAGTTTATCAGCGACAATATGCTGAATTTCTTGGGCTATACGGAAGAAGCCTTCAGGAATAAGTATGACAATCGCTTTTCCTTGATGGTCTATGCCGAGGATAGGGTGCGGGTACTCCATGAAATCGATGAACAGATCAAGGTCGGCCCTTTTGACGATTGCGAGTACCGTATTGAGCGAAAAGATGGTTCCCTGGTATGGGTACACGATCAAGGCCATATCGTACAAGGCGAGGACGGCAAAAAGATATTTTATGTCATTATCGTCGATATTACGGCTACGATAGACGAGAAACAACGTCTGGCCGTTCGGAATCAAGAGCTGGAAACGGAAAATAAGAATTTGCAGCGCATTGCCGACAACATACCCGGCGGTATCCGCGTGTTCAAAAAAGAAAATGGAACCATTACCTGCGTCAGCGCCAATCAGTACTATGCGGATATGATCGGCGTGGCAAAAGAAGAGCTCATCGGTGAATCTTTTGGTAAGCTGGAAATGCGGATCCATCCCGATGATATAGAAAGGCACAAGCGGGAAACCGTATTGATGCTGGATAAAAATCGCAAATCTGAGGGTACGTATCGCTTCTTTAGTCTACGTATCGGTGAATATAAATGGTATCATTTGGATGCAAACCTGGTTACGCAGCCCGGTGGCGGTGAATTGGCGTTTTTTCATTATACCGACGTCAATGAGCTTAAGAAAGCGGAGGCCGAAGCCCAGTCAAGTAAGCGGCGCTATGAATTATCTATCAAAGGCGCCCATCTAGCCGTTTGGGAGTACGATATCCCGAATAAACGACTGATCTTCCCTGAAGGAGAAGAGGGAGAAGTTGGCAGGCAGCGGTATGGCTTGCAGTCCAATGTAATGGAAAATATGCCGGAAGCGATGTTATTTCTGGCGGCATCAAAAGACGACAAGGATAAATTCTTGCGCCTGTATGAAGAAATACACTCTGGAAAAGAATATGCGACAGCTGATTGTTGGTTTCGAATTCCCGGGGAATCAGTCTTGCGGTGTGAACGGATTACCTATTATGTACTCAGTGATGCCAACGGCCAGCCGGTACGTGCTTACGGTGTCGGCTCTGATGTGACAGCGCAAAAACGAGAGGAAGAACGATTTGACCAGATGTTTGACGAAATGTCTAAGGCCAATCCACACTCTTTAGTTACTCTGCGGGCCAATATCACGAAAAATCGCATAGAAAATATCACATCTGTTCTTCCTGCTTTATCATATTTTAAAGCGGGTATGTCCATTGATTCCCTGCTGGGATTCGTTTATAGACATTTGGTACCTTCAACTCAAAATGAGCAGTTAAAAGACAAATTCACGTGTCAGCATTTTTTGGAACAGTATCGCCTTGGCAAGACCAATTTCGAGGTGGATTACGAAATTGATTTGTCTTTCAGAGAAGGAATACGTAACATTACGACATTTATCCGCCTGTTGTCCAATCCCTATACAGGCGATATCGAAATGTTTGAAAACGCCGTTGATACGACAGATGCCAAGACAGAACAGGCGATTACGCGGGAAATTTCCAAAAATGAGTTCGATTATATTGCTCTGATCAATCTGCGCGATACGATACTTCATATCCGTAATGTAAAAGAAGGAGCCTATATACCAACTCCTGTACATGGCTTGGATTATGACAAGGCAGAAGTTGAATTTTTGCAGCGATATGCCGTGCCGGGCGAATTAGAAGCGTCTATACATGCTATGAGTCTTCATGAAGTTTTGCGCAATCTGGATGAGACGGGGAGCTATTCATGGACCGTATCCATGCTGTCAGAAGATAAAGTCGAATACAGGAAACAATTCAAATATAGCTACATCGACGCCGCGCGGAGTACGATCATGTTTACGCGCAGTGATATAACAGAAGCATTTTTGAAAGAAAAAAAATATTCAGAACAACTGGAAATCGCCTTGACTGCTGCCGAACAGGCCAATGCGGCTAAAAGTAATTTCTTGTCACGCATGAGCCACGAAATACGTACGCCCATGAATGCCATCATCGGCATGGATACGCTGGCAGCGCAGGCAATCGGCAATGATGATAAAGTAACGGACTGCATCAGTAAAATAGGCATTTCTGCCCGTTATCTCCTGTCGCTCATCAACGATATCCTGGATATGTCACGCATTGAAAGCGGTAAGATGCTGCTGAAAAACGAAAAATTCTTATTCCGCGAATTGATTCAAGAAGTCAATACTTTGATTTACAACCAAGCGAAAGCTAAACATCTCGATTATGAGTGCATCGTCGACAGTGATGTCCAAGATGCATTTATCGGGGATGCCATGAAACTGCAGCAGGTGTTGATAAATGTGCTTGGCAATGCCGTCAAATATACAAAACAAGGAAAAATCACGTTTGAAGTCCAAATGGCATCAGTGAAAAATCGCATTTGTAACTTGCGGTTTGTCGTCAATGATACGGGGTGCGGCATAGGGGAAAACTACTTGGAACGCATTTTTGAACCATTCGAACAGGCTGATATGTCCACGACGACGACATTTGGTGGTACCGGCCTGGGGCTGGCAATCACGAAAAGTCTCGTCGATTTAATGGGCGGCTCCATCAAGGTACGCAGTATTGTCGGCGTGGGCAGTGAATTTACTGTTTCTATTCCCTTGACCGTAGATGACAGCGTCAGTATCGTGCCGAAAGAGGAATATCATTTCGAAGAACTGCACGCGTTAATTGTCGATGATGATTTGATTATTTGTGAACAAGCTGTATCGGTATTAAAGGAAATCGGTATGAGCGGAGAATGGGTAACGTCAGGTCATGAAGCTGTAGAAAAAGTGAAATACCAGGATAAGCAGCAAACATATTATGATTTTATATTGATCGATTGGAAGATGCCTGGAATGGATGGCATTGAAACGACTCAGGAAATCAGGAAAATCGTAGGTCCCGATGTGACGATCATCATCATTTCTGCGTACGACTGGGAAGCCATCGAAAGTGAGGCCAAGGCAGCAGGAGCCAATTTACTGATTACGAAGCCTTTGTTCAAAGCGACGCTTATATCGGCATTTGAAAAATGTATGGGCAGTTCCGATAGTGTTACTATGAAGATACCGGATTATGATTTTGCAGGTAAACGGATATTGTTGGCTGAAGATAATCAAATCAATGCGGAAATTGCTAAATGTCTGTTGGAAAATAAGCATTTTACTGTGGAAATTGCAGAAAATGGTCTCAAGGCGATGGAATTATTCGTCCAGAATCCAGTTCATTACTACGATGCCATCTTAATGGATGTGCGGATGCCCCTCATGGATGGCTTGCAGGCTACGGCTAACATACGTCACTGGAGCAAGGCCGACGCCAAGACGATTCCCATCATCGCTATGACGGCCAATGCCTTTGAAGAGGATATCGAAAAGAGTAAAGCCGCTGGCATGAATGTCCATTTATCTAAACCCATCGAACCGGAATTGATGTACCATACATTATATCGCCTGATTTATGAAAGCGAGTCGTAGTTTCTTGATTTTCAGGTTTTGCCAAAACCAAATATGGAGTTGGGCTGACGCATGAAGCGAATTTTTGCTCCTGCGTCAGCTTTTTTGATTTCATTATCGTATTCGTCAGAATTGTGGTGTTTGTAAGAGCGCATCGCTGTATGCGGTATTTATGAGAGAGAATGTAAAAATCTAGTTAGAAATTGCGATACCGCCTGCAGATATGCTACAATATATTGATATGATTTAATTTAAAACTATAACTACCGATTGATAGGAGATACAACATAACTATGGATAAATTTTACGTCATGATTACATATGGGTGTCAGATGAATGAGGCCGACAGCGAGAGATATGCTGGCCAGTTGGAAGAATTAGGATACCGTTTGACGACGGATTTGGAAGTGGCCGATGTCATTTTGTTGAATACGTGCTGCGTCCGGGAGACGGCAGAAGGCAAGACTTTGGGTAAAATAGGTCAGCTCAAGCATTTAAAAGAGCAGAATCCTAATCTCATCATCGCTGTGACCGGCTGTATGGCCCAAGAGTGGCAGGATAAATTGTTTGAACGGGCGCCTCACATCGATTTAGTCATAGGTACGCACAATATTCACCGGCTCATTGAATTGATTCAGGAACGGCAGACAAAGGCGGACCATTATCTGGCTGCCGATATGTCCGTACCGGCTTTCCATGAACTGCCGGCACGGCGGTTTAACAATTTTTTTGCCTGGGTACCGATTATGAACGGCTGCAACAAGTTTTGTACTTATTGCATCGTTCCCTATGTTCGCGGCCGTGAAGTAAGCCGTCCAGTTGCAGATATCATCAAAGAAATCGAACAGTTGGCCAGCCAGGGCTATAAAGAAATCACTTTGCTCGGACAGAACGTCAATTCCTATGGCCTGGATCTGCACGATGGTACGGATTTTTCTTCTCTCATCGAAGCAGTGGACCGCGTCGATGGTATTGAACGAGTCCGCTATATGACGAGTCATCCCAAGGACATGACCCAGGCCATGATCGATGCTATCGGCTGCAGCAGTAAGGTGGTCAATCATATGCACCTTCCCATCCAGTGTGGTTCTGATGCGCTGTTAAAGAAAATGAACCGGGGCTATACGCGGGAACACTATCTGGAGTTGATACGATATGCCCGCCAGACCATCCCCGATTTAGTATTGACGACGGATATCATCGTCGGTTTCCCCGGGGAGACGGAAGAGATGTTCCTGGATACGTTGTCACTGCTGCGGGAAGTGCGGTTTGATATGGCCTATACCTTTATTTATTCCAGGCGGACGGGGACACCGGCTGCTTCTATGCCGAACCAGATTTCCAAAGAAGAAAAAAGCCGTCGCTTGCGCCGTCTCATGGATGTGCAAAATGAAATCAGCCTGGCCTTGAATCGGGCTATGGAACGAAAAAACTATGACGTCATCGTCGAAGGGCCGACGAAAAACGATGCGGCTCATTGGTTTGGCCGTACGACGGGAAACAAAATGATCATATGGGAGGATGACGGCTCGACCGCTATCGGTGACACTGTACGCGTCGTCGTCGACAAGGGACAGACGTGGGTATTGAAGGGTCACATAGTAAAATAGGAGGGACAAACTTTGGCGACACCAATAAAATTTACGCCGATGATGCAGCAATATCTGGAGACGAAGAAACAATGCCCGGATATGCTGTTGTTTTTCCGGCTTGGTGATTTTTATGAAATGTTTTTCGAGGATGCCCAGACGGCTTCGCGGGAATTGGACTTGACGTTGACCGGCCGGGCTGGCGGCGATAAAGAAAAGGTTCCCATGTGTGGCGTGCCCTTCCATTCGGCTGACACGTACATCGAGCGCCTCGTACACAAGGGGTATAAGGTGGCCATCTGTGAGCAAATGGAAGACCCCAAGCTGGCCAAGGGGCTCGTCAAGCGCAGTATTACCAGGATTGTGACGCCTGGTACGATTACCATGGAAAACGCCATCGCCTCTAAAAAGAATAATTATATAGCTTGCTTGTATAAAAAGGCTGGAGATTTTTCCATAGCCTTGATTGATGTCACTACAGGAGAATGTCTGTGGTCTGTTTTTTCAGAAGCTTCCTTGCAGGAAGTATTGTTCGATATCTTATCCATCTACGAACCGTGTGAACTCATCCATGCCGGTTTGGGCGATAGCTTTGACGAACTGAAAGCGTATCTGGACAGCCATATGTCCCAGTGTACACTTACAGCTTACGAAGAACAGGCAGATGGCGACTATGAAGCGTTGACGGCGAGCCATTTCGATGTGGAGACATTTGCTGGCCAAAAGGCGATACAGGTGTGCATCGGTCTATTACTTCGCTATATCCAGTCGGTCATGCAGTCCGACGTATCCCATATCAATTCACTGGAACGCATTAATAGCGAGCACAGCCTCCTCATCGACGGAGCCAGCCTGCGCCATTTGGAAATTACCCAGAATGTCCGCGACGGCGGCCGTAAGGGGACGCTGCTCGACGTGCTGGATCAGACGAATACGGCTATGGGGGGCCGTCTTTTACGCAAATGGCTGGAAACGCCGCTCGTGCGGATCCCTGATATCCGCCATCGCCAGGATGCCGTCGAGGAGCTCCTGGAGCATCAAATGCTGCGGCAGGATTTGGCTGAGACGCTCGACCATATTTATGATTTTGAACGGATATTGACGCGTATCGAAACGGGCACAGCCAGTCCGAAGGACTTGGTAGCGCTGCGGGAATCCCTGGCAGTATTGCCGGGCTTGAAGCAATTTTTAGCTGGTGCCGAGTCGTCTCTGCTCGTCCAGCTCAATGACGCCATCCAGCTCCATGAAGACGTGTATGGCCTGTTATGCCGCGCTATCAAGGACGAACCTGGCGTCGTCATCCGTAACGGCGGCGTCATTCGCGATGGCTATTCAAATGAATTGGATGACATCCGTTCTATTGCGGCCAATAGCCAGCAGTATCTGCAGAATCTGGAAGAAAGTGAAAAGGAAAAAACCGGCATCAAGTTGAAAATTGGATTTACCAAGGTATTTGGCTATTATTTTGAAATTTCTCATGCCAATACCAAGCCGGTGCCAGATTATTATGTACGCAAGCAGACATTGGTCAATGCAGAACGATACATTACTCCGGAATTAAAGGAGTTTGAAGTGAAAGTCCTGACGGCACAAGACAGCATGCTGGCATTGGAATATAAATTGTTCGCTCAGGTGCGCCAGCAGATTTTAGCCCATATACCGGCGATGCAATCTACGGCCCGCGCTATTGCCCGTGTGGACTGCTTGTACAGCTTGGCCAGTGCAGCTCATCAAAATCATTATGTGCGGCCGGCCATGAATGGAGATGAAGCTATCCGGATCCGCGATGGCCGCCATCCAATCATAGAAAAATATATGAAAGATGAACTATTTGTCCCCAATGATGTGACTCTCAATCATTCGGATCACGAAGTCCTGGTTATCACAGGGCCGAATATGGCTGGCAAATCTACGTATATGAGGCAGGTAGCCGTGTTGGTGCTTATGGCCCAGACTGGCTCCTTTATTCCAGCCCGGGAGGCATCGATTTGCCCTGTCGACCGCATATTTACGCGTATCGGAGCCAGTGATGATATACTGAGCGGGCAGAGTACGTTCATGGTGGAAATGCAGGAGGTTTCCTATATCCTCAAGCATGCCACATCGCACAGCCTGATCATCCTGGATGAAATCGGCCGTGGCACGAGTACCTTTGACGGTATGTCCATTGCCCGGGCAGTCATTGAGTATTGTTTGAAACACATACATGCCCAGACGTTGTTTGCCACGCACTATCATGAATTGACGGATATGGCCAATCAATGGGATAAAATTAAAAATTATACTGTAGCAGTAAAAGAACGGGGCAAACATATCAAGTTTTTGCGGCGCATCATTCCCGGCGGAGCCGATCGCAGCTATGGCCTGCACGTGGCGCGCCTGGCCGGTTTACCGGAAAAACTGATCAAGCGGGCCGAAATCATATTGGCTGAATTAGAGGCCGAAGGCGGGGAACGGTTTTGTGTCCAGCCGACTCAACCGACAGCGACAGCGGCTGCTGCGTCGGCTGGATTATTTGCTAATCCCGTATTAGATAAGCTGCTGCAAATCGATGTGAACAGCATGACGCCTATTGAAGCGATTTCGCTTTTATATACACTCCAGAAGGAAGCCAAAGAAGGAAGTGGCATGGTATGAGTTCCATAATCAATGTATTGGATGAAGCGACAGCTAATAAAATTGCTGCTGGTGAGGTTGTCGAACGGCCGGCCTCCTGTGTCAAGGAATTGGTGGAAAATGCCATTGATGCCGGTGCTTCATCCATTGAAATTGAAATAGCAGATGGCGGCCAGAGTTATATCCGCATTACTGATAATGGCTGCGGTATGAGTCAGGACGATGCCAAATTGTGCATCATACGCCATGCCACAAGCAAAATCCGTACGGTGGAGGATATATTTTCTATCAGTTCCCTGGGATTTCGCGGCGAAGCTGTACCGAGTATTGCCGCCGTATCGCACATGCAGATTACGACGCGCCGCCCGGAAGACGAATTTGCTGTCCATCTTGTGTTGAGCGGTGGCAATATCACGGCAGAAGAACAGGTAGGTGCTGCTGTAGGGACCACTATGGAAGTGGCTGATTTATTCTTCAATACGCCGGCTCGTAAGAAATTTTTGAAGAGCGAACGTACGGAAAGCAGTAAAATAAGCGATATGATTACCAAGCTTGCCTTGGCCCATCCCGCTATCGAATTTACGTTTATCAATAATGGCCGTACGACTTTGCACACCGGCGGTAATGGGGAACTCATCGATACAATCGCCAATATTTATGGCAATACGTTGGCCCGTGATATATTTCCGATTACCTATGATACTGATGATATCCATTTGGTCGGATTTGTCGGGAAACCATCTGTGCTGAAAAGCTCCCGCGGCTGGCAGACCTGTATTATAAATCATCGTATGGTCCAGAACCGTATATTATATAAGGCTATCGATAATGCCTATCATGCTATGCTGCCTAAGACAGGATATCCCTTTGCCGTTCTGCATATGTCGATTCGGCCGGAATCGGTCGATGTCAATGTCCATCCGCAAAAAACGGAAGTGAAGTTTTCCGATGAACAAGCCATATACCGCGCCGTATATCACGGCATCATCAACGCCCTCATGGCACAGGATACACCGGAAAATATAGCTGCTAATATCCATTTACAGCCGCAGCGCATTGATAAAATTGAAAAGGATCGGCCCGATTTGACACTCGAACCGATGCCAGCCATTACAGCACCGCTGACACCAGAGCTGCCATTTTCTGCTTCAACGTCAAGACCTGACCGTGCTGTGCGGGATAATTCCCGTGGCGGCGTAGCAGATCCTGGCAGGCGCAGCTATGGGATGGGTACTAATCCGGGTCGTGCTGTAGAGCCACGTGAATTCGGGACTGGGGTGACGACGGCACAGCAGCATCAGTTCAGTGCAGCGCTTCAAGGAAATGATAGCGTGCCGACAGTGCCGGAAGATGTACCGGCTATCGTATTTGATGGTGATGCGGATGTATTTATTCCTTTGGGACAGGTGGCGGATTGTTATATCCTGGCAAAAAAAGGGCAGGATCTGTATATCGTCGATCAACATGCCGCTCATGAACGGATTCGGTACGACACATTTTGCCGGCGCATGGAACACATGCCGTCGCAGCAGTTATTGACGGCAGAATTTGTCGATGTAGATGCTGAAGATATGGCATTGCTGTTGGAACGGCAGGACGTATTTGCAGATTTAGGTTACACCTATTCTGAAGGCGGTCCGGCCATGCTCCGCGTAGAGGAAGTCCCTTGCGATTTACAGACGTCTGATATAGCTGATTCCCTGCGCGATATCTGTCAGGCTCTCCACGAAGAGCATGAACCGACAAAGGCGGAATTGCGCCATCGTTCGTTGGCCTACCTTTCCTGTCATGGTGCGGTCAAAGCAGGGGATACGTTGAATATAAGGGAAATGAAGCAGTTGCTCGATGAGCTGTTCCATACGGAAACACCCTATGTCTGCCCCCATGGCAGGCCGGTCATCGTGCGGTTTACGCCACAGGAATTGGCAAAATTTTTCAACCGGACATAATCTTCGGTCATGTGGGAGTCGTGATATAGAAATGATACAATCTGTCGTTACCACGTCGCAGCGGGCTACAAATGCCGTAATTGAGCAGGCCCGGCAATGGGCGATTGCCATAGGCGGCCAGTTTGTCCTGCGGGATAAACGCAGCGTGCCGGATTTACTATCCACTTATGATATACCGGCAATCCTCATATATTCTGGTGCGGGGCCTTCACTGGTGACGGCTCAGGGACGCCATGATTTTCATCTGAGTATGGCGGAACTGCGCATCCAGCACTTGCGCCGGGGCCAGACGGATCATCTGTTGGAAGCACTGGGGGCGATTGGCCCGGTGCGGCTCCTCGATTGTACGTGCGGTTTTGGGGCCGACAGCGTCGTAGCGTCATTTGGCCTGCCGCAAGGCTCGGTCATCGATGCCTTGGAAAGCTCACCTTTACTGGCGGCAGTTACCCAGTGGGGACTGGGCCATTTTGTGCACGGTCAGCCTGATGTGACAGCGGCACTGCGCCGGATACATCTGCAGTGTCACGATTACGAAGCATATCTGTCCGATGCAGCGGCACCGGCATATGATATCCTGTATTTTGATCCCATGTTCAGTCATCCCGTTTGGGATAGTCCCCAATTCCTGCCGGTCCGTCCGATTATGGACCATCATATACTAACTATGTCTTCCATCAGGTTGGCAAGGCAAAAAGCCCGCTGCCGCGTCGTCATCAAGGGAAGGCGATTTCGGGAATTGACGGCGTCTTTTCCCGACGTGCGCATTTACGGCGGTACATACAGCCGTATCCGCTATGCTGTGCTGGACGGCTGGGCCCAGCAAGGGGCAAACTAGATATTAGGAGAAGTGATGTAGATGGAAAAATTAGTAGTCATCTTGGGACCGACGGCAGTAGGCAAGACTGCCTTGAGTTTTGCCTTGGCGGAGCGGTTCCAGGCGGAACTCGTGTCTGCTGATGCCTATCAGATATACCGCCATATGGATATTGGTACGGCCAAGCCTTCTCCTGATGAATTAGCCCGTTATCGCCACCATTTGATCGATACGGCCGCTGTGGATGCTCCGTATTCAGCAGCCTTATTTTGTGGACAGGCGGCTCAGGCCATTACCGATATAGAGAAACGGGAGAAACTCCCCATTCTCGTCGGCGGTACAGGGTTATATGTCCAATCGCTGCTGGAAGGGTACCGTTTCGATGGGCCGCAGATGGATGAAGTGACGCGCAGGGCTGCGCAAGCTTTTATCGAACAGTCTACAGAAGACGAATTACAACAGTATATACGGGATAATACGGGATGGCAGCCACAGGATTGGCACGAGCTGTTCCGTAACAGCCATCGCCTGGTCCGTCTCGTCGCCGCTATTAAAAGCGGCAGCGGCCGTTCTTTTATCCAATCGAGTAAGAGCCAGAACCTCGTATATGACGCCTATGTCATCGGCTTGATGCTGCCTCGGGACATGCTCTATGCGCGCATTGATGAACGGGTCGATCTGATGCTGGCAAATGGTTGGATAGAAGAAGTAGAGCAGCTCCTGCGGCAAGGTGCTGACCCGGAATGCCAAGCCATGAAAGCTATCGGCTATGGTGAAATCGCGGCATATCTGCAGGGCAGTTTGCCTCTGGCAGATGCAGCGGCACAGATTAAACGGCGGACGCGCCGTTTTGCTAAACGTCAGATTACGTGGTACAAGAGGATGCCCTACATTCATTGGTATCATAAAGAAGAATTCGCTTCGGAAGAACAATTGGCTCAGGCGGTGATTACATCTTTGAACCAATTCTTGATTTGACGAAGCTGAATGCATATAAGGTCATAAAGAAAAGAGGAAGGTAAGTATGAGTTTTGAAATGGAACGGGTACGTAAAGATGCCCTGGCTGTCTGCTCAGCCCAATTTGAAAGTATTGATGCTATCAGTTTGCGCAATACGGCGAAGGTATTGCGGGCTTTTAAAGAAAGCCAATTGTCTTCATATCAGTTTTCGGGTACGACTGGATACGGTTACAGTGATATGGGCCGGGAAAAGTTGGATGAAGTATATGCCCGCGTATTCAAGGCGGAAAAGGCCATCGTAAGACCGCAATTCGTGTCGGGCACCCACGCCCTGTCGACAGTCCTGTGTGCCTTGTTGGAACGGGGGGATTTGCTCGTTTCCCTCATCGGTGCACCTTATGATACGATGCAGGGCGTCATTGGTTACGACAGGGAAACACCGCGTTCCTTAAAAGAAAAAGGTGTGCTTTATAAAGAAGTTCCCCTGCAGGATAACACCTATGATTTGAATGGCATACGGCTCGCCGCCGCGGCAAAACCGAAATTGGTACTGATCCAGCGTTCCCGCGGTTATAGTACGCGGCCGTCTCTGACTATTGACGATATACGTAAAATCGTCAATGCTGTCAAATCCATCAGTCCTCACACGATTTGCTTTGTCGATAATTGTTATGGCGAATTTGCCGCTGAAGAAGAACCGCTTGAAGCGGGAGCCGACATCATCGCCGGTTCGCTCATCAAAAATCCAGGTGGCGGTATCGCTCCTACAGGCGGCTATATTGCCGGCAAGGCGGATTTGGTAGATGCTGCAGCCGATTATTTGACGGCACCGGGTTTGGGGAGCGAATTGGGCTCCTATGCAGCGGGTTACCGTCTCTTTTTCCAGGGGTTGTTCATGGCACCCCATGTGACGGCTCAGGCGATCAAGGGTGCTGTATTTGCAGCGGCTGTTTTTTCCAAGTTGGGCTTTGCCGTATCGCCGGCAGCAGATGAACGGCGGTGTGATTTGATCCAGACGATTTATTTAAAAAATGCTCGCAACATGTGTCTGTTTTGTGAAGGTATCCAAGCTTTTTCTCCTGTCGATGCCCATGTTACGCCTATTCCTGGCGATATGCCGGGTTACTCTGATAAGATTATCATGGCAGCTGGAGACTTTGTGCAGGGCTCGTCTATCGAATTGTCGGCTGATGGTCCTATGCGGGAACCTCATATGATTTTCCTCCAGGGCGGCATCGTCTTTGAACATAATGTACTCGCCGTTCTCAGTGCGGCTCGTTTCGTCGCAGAAAATCAATAGGAGTTGAACACATGATACAGGAAGTAATTGTAGTAGAAGGCAAATCGGATATTGCCCGGCTGCGCCAAAGTGTCGATGCTGACGTCATTGCCACGGAAGGCTTCTGTCTGCGCAAAGATGTATTGAAAGAAATAGCCTTGGCCTATAAACAGCGGGGCATCATCATCCTGACCGATCCGGACAGTGCTGGCGAGCGTATCCGCGCTTTTCTGGCCAAGCGATTCCCCAATGCCCGCCATGCTTTCGTGCCCCAGGAAGAAGCGCTGGCCCATAATGATATCGGCATAGAACAAGCCTCTCCCGAATCGATACGCAAGGCCTTGGCACATGTCCGTACGCTCGGTTTCACGCCGCAGACCATTTTTTCTATGGATGATTTATTCCAAAATGATTTGAATGGTACTGCATCGGCTCAACGCCGCCGTGCCTGCCTGGGGGCGATTCTTGGTATTGGTTATTGCAATGCCAAGCGCTTTTTACATCGCTTGAATCATTATAATGTGACGCGGGATGAATGGGAACGTGCCCTGGACCGCTTGAATGAGGAGCCTTGCCATGAATGAACCTGTTTTAGCTAGTCCAGATGTCGTCCGCTATGTCGTGCGCCGCTTTGGCCTGCGCATGAATAAAAAATTAGGACAAAACTTCCTGATTCGCCGAAGTGTCGTCGATACCATCGCAGCTGTAGCTGATTTGCAGCCTGGCGACCCCGTATTGGAAATAGGGCCGGGCATCGGTACGCTGACCCAGGCCTTGGCTGAAACGGGAGCCCAGGTCACGGCCGTTGAGCTGGATGAACATCTTCTTCCGGTTTTGGCAACGACGCTGGCCAATTATCCCAATGTCCATGTCGTACATGGCGATATCCTCCGCTTAGATATCCGCGAGCTCATGGGTAATAAACCGTTCAAGGTCTGTGCCAACCTGCCGTATTACATTACGACACCGATTATCATGAAATTGATTGAACAAGGTCTGCCCATAGAACGGCTGGTCGTCATGGTCCAAAAAGAGGTTGCTGAACGGATGATTTCTGGACCGGGCAGCCGGATTTATGGTGCATTGTCCGTATCGGTCCAATATTATTCGGAACCACGGCTGGTTTTGGAAATTCCTCCCAAGGCATTTTTGCCGCCACCAGAAGTCACTTCGGCAGTCGTGGCTATGGATATCCGCAAAGAGCCGCCAGTAGCCGTATTAGAAGAATCTCGTTTCTTCCAGGTCGTCAAAGCAGCATTTGGTCAGCGCCGCAAGACATTTGCCAACGCTTTGAAAGGGGCCGGAGTAGTCAAAGAAGAGGTGGGACAAATCTTGGCGGATTGTGGCATCGATGGACAGCGGCGCGGTGAAACGTTCACTTTAGCGGAGTTTGCCGCTATTGCCGATAGTTGGACAAAATTAATTGATAAAAAATAACGATTATCCGTTGAAAAATGATTTAAAATATGGCATAATAGTCTTGTGAAAATGAATTCATGAATTTCTCATGTTGAATAAAAGATTTATTATAAAGGAGGAGTACATATGAATATCGTAGTATTGGTAAAACAGGTGCCGGCTATTTCGGATATCGAAATCGATGCCAAGGACAACAACTTGGTCCGTGTCGGTGCTCCGACGATGTTGAATCCTGTAGATTTGCACGCCATTGAAGCAGCTCTGAAAATCAAAGAAGCTGCTGGTGGAACTATAACGTTGCTCACTATGGGTACAGCTACGGCTGGCGAGGCAATGCGCGACGGCATAGCTATTGGTGCAGATAAGGGAATTCTTATTACAGATGAACGCATGGCTGGATCCGATACGTTGGCAACAGGCCGTATCTTGGCAAAAGCTATTGAAAAAATAGGCAATGTTGATTTGGTCCTCAGCGGCAAGCAATCAACAGATGGTGAAACGGGGCAGATTCCGCCGGCTGTAGCACAGCGTCTGGGCATGGCCCTCGTGAGCTATGCTGAATCCGTAGCAGTAGATGGTTCGGTTCTTCAGGCTACGCGCAAGAATCACGATGGCATTGAAACGGTAGAAGCATCTCTGCCGGCTGTATGCTCTATCATGGAAACGGCAAATTCGCCGCGGTCTGCCAAAGTAAGAGGTAAGATGATGGCATCGAAAGCGGTATTTGATGTTTGGAAATTGGAAGATTTGGGATTGGATGCTGCTGAAGCCGGTGCGGCTGGTTCAGCTACCAAGGTAACAGAAGTGTTCCCGCCTACGGCTCCTGAAATGGGATTCATGGTGACCGGTGACGATGAAGGACAATCTGTCAAAAAGTTAGTTGAAATCCTCGTTTCGAAAAAAGTGATATAAGGAGGGGCCTATTATGGAAATGAAACATGATGTGTGGGTATATGTAGAACTCATAAATGGTAAGCCAGGTCAAGTAAGCCTGGAATTGTTGGGCAAAGGCCGTGAATTGGCCGATAGCCGCGGTGTCAGCGTTGTCGGATTATTGATTGGCCAAGGAGCGGCTGAAGCGGCGCAGTCCGTTATCGGTTATGGTGCCGACAGTGTCGTCGTAGTCGAAGATGCAGCGTTACAGCAATTCAATGCTCTGTTGTTTGCTAAAGCAGCAGCTGCTGTTATCGTCAAATATGAACCCAATGTCGTTCTCATTGGTGCCTCTCATGATGGCCGTGATTTGGGCGGTCGTTTATCGGCATTGCTCGGCCTCGGTCTGGTTGCCGATTGCATAGATTGCTCTTATGCTGATGACAGCGATTCCATTACGTGGATCCGCCCGGCCTATACAGGTAAGCTGTTAGTCAAAATCTTGACGACGACACGGCCGCAGCTGGCGACCATCAGTGACCGCATATTCCGTGGCAACGCCTTTGATGGTGCCCGTCAGGGAGAAATCATCAAAGAACCGGTTGATTTGTCAGGGTTGCAGCCATTACAGCAGGTTAAGTCTTTTGAAGCCGTAGCACCTGGACAGGTAGACGTATCACTGGATGACGCTGAAATCATCGTCAGTGCCGGACGCGGTGTAGGTGATGAAGAAGGGCTGAAGAAAGTAGAAGCATTTGCTGCTGCTATTGGAGCCGCTTGCGGCGTATCCAAACCGCTTGTAGATAATGGGTGGGCTCCTCATGAACGTCAGGTTGGCGTAACCGGTAAGAAGGTTGCTCCGAAGATTTATATCGCTCTCGGTATTTCCGGTGCTATTCAGCATAAATTAGGGATTCAGGAAGCTGAATTGGTCATTGCCGTCAATACGGATCCCGATGCACCGATTTTCAAATTTGCTAACTACGGTATCGTCGGCGATCTGTTCAAAGCGATGCCTGTATTAGAAGCCGAATTGAAACAATTGAAGAAATAGACGAATTTGATTTCGTCATAAAAATAGCTCCTGGAACAGGCGGCCTAAAGCTGCTGTTCCGGGAGCTTTTTTTATATATGTGTCATAATGCGGTATCATCAGTCTTATTCTTGTACATGCGGTGATCGGCTTGTCCAAACAGCATTTGCCAGGTCCAGTCATCTTGGCTAAACTCTTCCGTTGAAGCGGTGCCGATACTGATTGTAAAGGAGATAGGAGCTTTGCTGTCGTAATAGCATATTTTTCGCATATCTCCATAGAATCCATAGATGCGGTCTTTGAATGTTTGATACGATATTCCGCAGGACACGATGAGAATTTCATCGCCGCCGTAACGGATGACTAGCTGGTCTTTGTTTTTTAGACGTTGATTGAAATGCAGCTTCCAGAAGCCAGCCACATCTTTTATAAGGTGGTCACCAGCTTGGTGGCCATACGTATCATTGACTTCTTTGAATTTATCGATATCTAATAAGGCAATATTGACGACGGTGCCCAATTCGTGACAGCATTGGAGTGAAGGAATGAAGTATTGATCCAGAAACCTGCGATTGTATAAACCGGTAAGGGAATCGAGGATGACAAGTTTATTATTTTGCAGGATGACCTGGGCTAATTTATCTTTCTGGTCCGTATTGGCCATGAAATCTTCGCTGGCATCGGAGACGATTTCCATAATCATATCTTTACCGTCTACGTTCAAGTATTTTGACATGACCAGAAATACCTTTTCATTCATGAATTCAATTTTATATGCGCTGTGATGGGATTGCAGGGCCCGAATAGAGGTGCAGTTCTCACAGCGGTCGCAGCGGCCCCAGAGACTGTGGCATATATCCTGCATATCCTCATTTGTCTCCATATCAAGTACGTGCCTTGCGACAGGATTGACCAGGCGGACTATTTCAAATATGTGTTGCAGCAAATGGATTAGATCGAGAGCTTCCTGAGTAGTGAAATTTGTTTTCATGATAAGCTTCCTTTTTGGCGGAGATATGAGCCGCAGCAGATTTTGTGTATATTTAACATAGCATATCTCATATATAAGTACAAGACAAACTAAAATAAACAAGGTGATATGCTTTTTTGACGAGCATATCACCTGTGGTCACCTATATGGTGCGAGTGAAGGGACTTGAACCCCCATGGTGTAAACCGCCAGATCCTAAGTCTGGTGCGTCTGCCAATTCCGCCACACTCGCTTAAAAATGTACATGTAATATTTTAGCATACCCGACAGCGGGCGTCAAATGGATTATGACTTATTTCAAGATTAATCCGACGGGACAGTGGTCGCTGCCCAGAATGTCTGTATAGATGAGGGCATCGGCAATGCGGCTGTCCAGGGAACGTGACGTAATGAAGTAATCGATACGCCAGCCAGCATTCCGAGACCGGGCTTTGAAGCGATAGCTCCACCAGGAATAGATGCCTTCGACTTGTGGGTATAAAAAGCGGAACGTATCCGTGAAACCTGCCTGCAACAGTTCCGTCATTTTTGCCCGTTCTTCGTCAGAAAAGCCAGCATTTTGTCGATTGGCCTTGGGATTTTTCAAATCTATTTCTTCATGGGCCACGTTGAGGTCGCCGCAGAGGATGACCGGTTTCTTGGCATCCAATGAGACGACATATTGCCGGAATGCATCTTCCCAGGTCACGCGGTAATCCAAGCGGGCCAGTTCATTTTTGCTGTTTGGCGTATAACAGGTAATGAAATAAAAATCTTCAAATTCCAAGGTGATGACCCGGCCTTCGTGGTCATGTTCTTCCAGGCCCAGCCCATACGTGACGTTTAGGGGAGTCCGGCGCGTAAAGATTGCAGTGCCGCTGTAGCCTTTTTTTTCGGCGTAGTTCCAATACTGCTCGTAGCCGGGAATATCCAGTGATACTTGTCCTTCTTGTAATTTTGTTTCCTGCAGGCAGAAAATATCTGCAGCTGCTTCATTGAAAAAATCCATGAATCCCTTTGTTAGGGCAGCACGGAGGCCGTTGACATTCCAAGAAATAAATTTCATCATTATGACTCCTTTGACTGTATAAATTTCGTAAACTTTGCTATAATAAAATTAAATTATTCATAGCAAGCGACTATAAAAATTATTGTAAAGATTTTTATAGAGTTTGTCAAAAAAACATAGAAAGATAGGTGATTTTTATGACGATTCATGCATTAGCCGGCCAAAAAGTCCGTACTGAAGATTATATTGATTTAGAATCTATTGCCAATGCATACCATACACTACATCCGGATCCTTCTCTGGCGCAGCAGTGTGTACGATTCGGTACATCGGGTCATCGCGGCCAGGCGGGGAATGGCAGCTTTACAGAAGATCATGTGGCAGCTATCGCTCAAGCGGTGTGTACACTGCGCAATAGTTTTGGAGCCAAGGGACCTTTATTCCTCGGCAAAGATACACATTATTTGTCCGACTTGGCGTTTAAGACAGTTCTGGAAGTGGCTGTGGCCAATGGTGTCATGGTTTACGTCGACAGTGAAGGCGATTTTGTGCCTACGCCATCTATTTCCCGGGCTATACTGCGGTACAACGATTGCCGCGACCGCAAGAAAGCTGACGGCATCATCATTACGCCTTCCCATAATCCACCGGAACACGGTGGCATTAAATATAATCCCATTACGGGCGGACCGGCTGAATCGGATATCACGTCGGCCATTGAAAAGGAAGCAAATCGCCTCTTGGCCGGGCATTGCCAGGAAGTGAAACGAGTGCCCTATTTTAAAGCCGGACACAGTCCGCTTGTCGTTCCTTATGATTTCAAGGGACTGTACGTCACGGAACTAGAATCGGTCATAGATATTGAAGCGATACAAGAATCGAAGCTGCGCATCATGGTCAACTGCCTCGGCGGTTCTGGTATGAATTACTGGCACAAGATTTCCGAAACGTATGGTATTCCCATGACGTTTGTCAACGATTCCTACGACCCGTTGTTTACATTCATGAATTATGACCATGATGGCAAGGTGCGCATGGATTGTTCTTCTCAATATGTCATGTCGTCCGTCAGCGGCCGGAAGGCTGATTTTGACTTGATTTTGGCCAATGATCCCGATTATGACCGCTTCGGCATCGTTTGTGGCAATGGCGGTATGATCGGTGCCAACGCTTACCTTTCGGTAGCTTCCCACTATCTCATGACTCATCGCAATTTCCCCGGTCGGGGCATTGCTAAGACGGTCGTTACGACGGACATGATGGCCCGCGTAGCGTCTGAATTACATATTCCTTTGTATGAAGTTCCTGTAGGTTTTAAGTATTTTGGTCAGTTGTTCACGGACGGCAAAATTGCCTTTGCCGGTGAAGAAAGTGCTGGTGCTTCGTTCTGTGCCAAGGACGGCAGTGTTTGGACGACTGATAAAGACGGTATGATCCTCGCGCTGCTGGCTGTAGAAATGATGGCAGTGACCGGTAAATCTCCTATGCAGTATTACGGCGATTTGTGCAGCCGCATGGGCGTACCCTATGCCATGCGTAGTGATGCCGCCGCTAATCTGGAAGAAAAAGCGAAGATCGGCAAGCTGACCGAAGCCGATGTAACGGAAAAAACATTGGGCGGCAGCGCGATTACGGCAGTTTTGTCACAGTCACCGTATGGCAGCCTGGCAATCGGCGGCGTCAAGATTTGCACAGCTGACGGCTGGGTAGCAGCGCGGCCATCAGGAACTGAAGATATGTATAAGCTGTACAGCGAAAGTTTCGTTTCGGAAAAACAGGCCGAAGCGTTCCTGGAAGAAGGAAAAGCGTTGATTACGAAGGCTCTTTCCCATTAAGTATTGAAAAAAATCATATTTATATACGGCAAGATAATGTAAAACATAGTGTTTTTCCTGACAGATGTGATATAATATACGGGCGTAGACTTTTTAGAACATTATTCCACGATTAAAGGAGCTGGCATATCCATGAAAGTTGTCATTACCGTAGTCGGTCTCGACCGTACCGGTATCATTGCCACTGTCAGTCAGGTTATGGCTGAATATGGCATTAACATTGAAACAATCAATCAGGTAATCCTGGACGGTTTTTTCAACATGGTCATGATTGTCGATATGAAAGATGCAGCTATTGATTTGATTCGGCTGCAGGAAATCTTGAAAGAAAAAGGCGATGCCTTGGGCGTGGAAATCAGAGCGCAGCATGCGGATATATTTTATGCGATGCATCGTGTAGGATAAGGAGAGGTAGAATGCTGACTATCCAGGATGTATTAGAAACAAATCAAATGATCCAAAAGAATAATCTGGATGTCCGGACGATTACGATGGGCATCAGCCTGCTGGATTGTTGTTCTGCCGATGGCAAGACGCTGTGCGATAATATTTATGATAAAGTGACTTCTTACGGTGAACATCTGGTAGAAACCGGTGAGGCCATCGCAGCGGAATACGGTGTACCTATCATCAACAAGCGCGTATCCGTAACTCCCATATCCATCGTTGCCGGTTGCAGTGATTTGAAAGACTATGTAGCTGTGGCTAAGACGCTGGATAAAGCGGCAAAAACGTTGGGTATCGATTTTATCGGCGGTTTCTCAGCGCTGGTGGAACGCGGCTATACGGATGGTGATCATCGCTTAATTTCTTCCATACCGGAAGCGCTGGCTTGCACGGAATTGGTATGCAGTTCTGTCAGTGTCGGTTCTACAAAGGCTGGCATCAACATGGACGCCGTAGCGCAGATGGGGCGCGTTTTCAAAGATTTGGCCGAATTGACGCGGGAACAGGATGCGCTGGGTTGTGCCAAACTGGTCGTGTTCTCCAACCCCGTGGAAGATAATCCTTTCATGGCTGGAGCCTTCCATGGCGTCACTCAGGGAGATGTCTGTGTCAGCGTCGGTGTCAGTGGTCCCGGCGTCGTCAAGCGGGCCTTGGAAAATGTAAAGGGCGAACCTTTTGATGTCGTAGCCGAAACCATCAAAAAGACGGCCTTCAAGATTACCCGTGTGGGCCAGCTCGTCGCACAGGAAGCAGCGCGGCGGCTCAATGTACCATTCGGTATCATCGATTTATCCTTGGCGCCTACGCCGGCTGTTGGCGATAGTGTGGCAGCTATATTGGAAGAAATGGGCTTGGAAAGCTGTGGTGCCAGTGGTACGACGGCAGCCTTGGCCTTGTTGAATGATGCCGTAAAAAAAGGCGGCCTCATGGCTTCTTCCCGCGTTGGCGGCCTTTCCGGGGCATTCATTCCGGTCAGTGAAGATAAAGGCATGCTCGAAGCCGTCGGCAAGGGCAGCTTGTCACTGGAAAAACTGGAAGCGATGACTTGTGTTTGTTCCGTAGGCCTCGATATGATCGCCATTCCCGGCGATACATCAGCGGCTACGATTTCTGCCATCATTGCCGATGAAGCGGCAATCGGCATGATCAATAATAAGACAACGGCTGTGCGTATCATACCTGTACCAGGCAAGACCGTAGGCGATACGGTGCAGTTCGGCGGTCTGTTGGGCTATTGTCCCATCATCAATGTGAATCCATACAAATCTGAAGCTTTTATTGCCCGTGGCGGGCGTATACCTGCGCCGATGCGCAGCTTAACTAACTGATTTGCATATCATTATTTGTAAAAAAAGGAAAGTAGGCGTGTGTCGTGCTACATTATTTGGTGCCATTTTTTATTGCGTTGTTTGTGACGTATGTGTTGACGCCAAGCATCAAGAAGCTGGCCATCAAAGTCGGTGCTATCGATCGTCCCAATGCTAGGAAAGTGCATACCCGTGTCATACCGCGATTGGGAGGTTTGGCTATTTATATAGGCTTTATGGCTGCGTTGGTCTTACAAGTTAGCTTTTCTCCCGAAATCTGGGGACTGGTACTAGGGTGTACAGCTATCGTTATGGTAGGTATCTGGGATGATATCTGTCAAATACCGGCAAAAGTAAAACTAGTAGGTCAGATATTGGCGGCGTTGATCCCAATTTATTTTGGCATACAGATAGAATGGCTGACCAATCCTTTTGGTGATTTGATCGTATTACCAGAAGTGATTGCCATTCCCCTGACCGTGTTTTGGATCATCGGTTTTACGAATACGGTGAACCTAATCGATGGCTTGGACGGCTTGGCTGCTGGTGTTTCTATCATCGCATCCATTTCGATGTTCTTCATGGCCCTGCATATGCAGCAGCAGGTACCGGCACTGGTCATCATTGCCATGGCTGGGGCTGCCCTCGGCTTCCTGCAATATAATTTCAATCCGGCAAAAATCTTCATGGGTGACACGGGAAGCATGCTTTTAGGCTATACCATGGCTGTCACAGCTATACTCGGACTGGTTAAGACGGCGGCGACTGTCGCTCTGGTCGTACCGGTCATCGCCTTGGGACTGCCTATATTGGACACGTTGTTTGCCATTGTCCGTCGCAAGATGAGCGGCGTCCCTATATTCCAGCCTGATAAAGGACATCTGCATCATCGCCTGCTGGCATTGGGATTGTCTCAGAAACAGGCAGTGCTGATCATGTATTGCATTAGCATCGTCTTGGGATTTTTGGCTTGGTTTGTCGTCAATGTAAATTATAAAACAGGGATATTGACAGTGCTCATCGTCCTGGCAATCATTGTATATACGGCAAAACGTATAGGAATATTATGCACCACGACGAATTCTACCCGTAAGAATTGATACGGGTAGAATTTATCTATATAAAGGAGGGTTTTGTGAATGTTAAAGGTGATGACTGTATTCGGTACCCGGCCGGAGGCGATTAAAATGGCTCCTGTCGTGCTGGAATTAAAAAAACACGCCGATCAGATCAAGACGATTGTGGCGGTTACGGCCCAGCACCGGCAGATGCTTGACCAAGTCTTGCGGTTATTCCAAATTGAACCAGATTACGATTTGGATATCATGGCCCAGGGGCAGACGTTGTATGATATCACGACTAAATCGCTCATGGGACTGCGCGTGGTATTGGAACAGGAAAAACCGGACATCGTCCTCGTCCACGGTGATACGACGACGACATTTGCCGGAGCGCTGGCAGCTTATTATCAGCAGATTCCAGTAGGTCACGTCGAAGCAGGCCTGCGGACGGGAAATATCTATTCTCCTTTTCCTGAAGAAATGAACCGTAAACTGACGGGAGCCATAGCGGCCATGCATTTTGCCCCGACGGATTCGTCGAAGCATAATCTGCTGGCAGAACACGTAGATCCGGCTCATATTTATGTCACAGGGAATACCGTTATCGACGCACTCATGAATACAGTGCGCGAAGATTATGTATTCGAGGATCCCGCACTGCATCAAGTTGATTTCATCAACCATCGCGTCATCCTGGTTACGACGCACCGTCGTGAAAATCTGGGTGAACCTATGCGCCATATATATAAAGCGCTGCGCCGTATCGTCGATGAGTTTGCCGATGTGGAAATCGTATTTCCCGTGCATCGCAATCCCTTGGTCCGCAAGGTCGTAGAAGAGGAATTGGCTGGCCTGGACCGGGTCCATTTGATCGATCCCCTCGATTACGAACCGTTTGCCAATCTGATGGGGCGGTCGGCTATTGTATTGACTGACTCTGGCGGCATTCAGGAAGAAGCGCCGTCCTTGGGTAAACCGGTTCTGGTACTGCGCGATACGACAGAACGGCCCGAAGCCGTTGACGCTGGTACGGTGAAGCTCATCGGAACGGACAAGGATGTCGTTTACCATGAAGCGAAACGTCTCTTGTCTGACAGCGAGGAATACGAACGGATGAGCAATGCCATCAATCCCTATGGGGATGGCAAGGCGGCCTGGCGGATCGTATCTTATATACTTCACAGGCTGACGCATTCAACGTTTTTGCCGGAACCGTTCACATTAAATAAATAATAAATGGTAATCGAGATTATTTTTACTGAAAAAAAGTTAGGTTGCTTTTGATATAGTGAAGTGATAAAATAGTTGCATAATCATTATACTGGCTATGCATAGGTAGAGTGCGGGGCCAGCGGGAGTGTGGTGATGCACATGAAAAATAATAAGGGTCATTCTATTTCACTCCTGACAATGGTTACAGAAGCCGGTTCACTCGGTATTTCTTTGACTGCCTGTATTTTGGCCGGTGTGTTTGCCGGCCGTTACGTGGACATGTATCTGGACACCTCACCTTGGGGAATCATGTTTTTTTCCTTTCTCGGTGTAATCGCCGGATTTTGGACACTGTATAAAAGGATGAAGGCATTCATGAAGGAAGATGCGGACAGGCACGATGAGTCTTTAAAAAAATCTGGAAACAAAGGGTGACTACGGATTGTACCGCTATACAGATTATATCAAAACAATGCTGAAAAAAATGGTGGCATTTTCACTGATCATAGCGGTAATACTAGTGGTGTTGGGCTATACGGGATATGTATGGGGCTGGCTGGTTGGGAGCAGTTTGAATGTCATCTATTTCTTGATGCTGTTCAGCCGTACAGTGCGGGCGATGGATTTGCCACCGGCTAAGGCTGTGGCATTTATTCAGATGGGGGCTATTCTCCGTTTATTTACCATAATTCTCGTATTGATCATAATTCTTCAATTTCCAATTATTCATTTTGGCGCTGCTGTAGCAGGCATTCTATCGTTCAAAGTGGTTATTTATTTAGATACTTTGATCAGGTCCCTGCGAGGCAAGGGGGAAGGGAGGTGAGAAGCTATGGAGCTGCATACGGGACACCATTTGATTGCTCAGTTCATGGGGATGACGTTTAATATGGACACGTTATATATGACGTGGCTGACGGCGGCTATTGTTATAATTTTGACAATGGCGGCGACGCGAGGCAGGACGCTTGTCCCGACAGGCATTCAAAATGTGATGGAAATGATAGTGGAAGCACTTTTGGATCAGTTCAAATCGACACTCGGTCCAAAGTGGGGACAAGTTGTTTCTGTATTGTTGACGATGTTTTTGTTCATATTTGTGGGCAACGAATTGGGGCTGCTGCCTAGTCCGCATATCTTGACTTCGCCGACAAATGATTTAAACACGACTCTGGGATTCGCTTTGGTATCATCGTTTATGGTACATTACGTAGCATTGCGAAATCAGGGGTTTGCAAAACATTTCAAACATTATTTTCAACCTTATGCACCATTCGTCATCATCAATCTGATGGAAGAAATCACAAAACCGCTGACTCTATCATTTCGTCTATTCGGGAATATCCTGGCAGGTGAAATATTGATGGAAGTCCTTTATAAATTAGTTCCCGTAGGGATTCCGATTATCTGGCTGGTATTTAGTCTGGTCATCGGGTTGATACAGGCTTTCATTTTTACGATACTGACGACATCGTATTTAGCGGACTCTCTGAAGGAAGATTAAGGATTACTATCTTTTCAAATCTTAACGAAATAGTTTATTAGGAGGTTTTTGGAATTATGGAAAAAGCAATCGTATTAGCAATTTCTGCATTGGGTGCAGGTTTAGGTATCGGTTTGGCAGCTTTAGGCGCTGCAATTGGTGATGGTCACGCTGCTTCTAAAGCATTGGAAGGCATGGCTCGTCAGCCGGAAATGGGCGGCAAACTCCTCGTCAACATGTTGATTTCAATCGGCTTGATTGAATCTATTCCTATTATCGCTGCTGTTATCGCTATCGTACTGGTATTTGCCAATCCGTACATCAGCATGCTTTAATACGCCGTGCAACATGACATGGTTATAGAGGGAGGTAAACTCATTGGTTGAGTTAAATGGTACTTTATTAGCCCAATTCCTCAATTTTTTCATTTTAGTTGCCATTCTGGCCAAATTCGCGTACAAACCTATGTTAAAGGTGCTGGAAGACCGGAAACATAAAATTGAATCTGACCTGGATGGGGCACAACAGGCCAGGGAAGCGGCTGAAACAATGAAAGCCGATTACCAGGCACAAATCAGAAATGCTCATGCAGAAGCACAGGCAATTATTGATAAAGCGATTAAGCAGGCAGATAAAGAAGCGCAGGTACAGCTAGCCGCTGTGCGGGAACAGATTACCCGTGAAAAAGAAGTAGCACAGGCGGAAATCGCCAACGAACGGGAAGCTGCTATCCGGGAAATGCGCAATGAAGTAGTGATGCTGTCTATGGCTGTGGCAGAAAAACTGCTTAAAAAGAACATCGATCAGGATATGAACACTAAACTGGTCGCTGACTGCCTGGAAAAAATCGGCTCTCGGAAAGCCATAGGTAAATAACTATGATTCCTGAAAGTGTAGCCAATAAATACAGCCAAGCTATGTTTGACATTGCATGTGAGCAGGAAAAGCTTGAGGAAATTGGAAGCGACTTGCGGTCGGTACGGGATACGCTGAGGATGAATCCAGATTTACGGAAATTCATCAATCATCCCCTCATTCCGACCCAATCAAAAAAAGATACGATGCATCAAATATTTGCCGACAGCGTGGCACCCGTTGTATTGCAGTTTTTGTATGTGATGATCGACCGGCATCGGGAACCGGTTATCGAAGCGGCTGTCGATGGTTTCATCGATCTGGCCCGGTCGGCTCGCAACATTGAAGTGGCTAAAATACGTGTGGTGCACCCATTATCAGCGGCAGAAGAACAAAAATTGATGGCCGGACTGGAAACGTTGACGGGGAAGCGAATCGATCCTTCATATATTGTCGATCCTTCGATCATCGGCGGCATCGTCATCCAGATAGGCGACAGACTAATAGACGGAAGCTTGTTGCGGCAGCTCCAGGATTTGGAACATGTACTGCTGCAGGCTGAAGTAACAAATGAGGTGACGGACGCAAAATGAATATGAAGCCAGAAGAAATTACGGCTATAATCAAAAAACAAATCGAAGACTACAACGTTGAGATGAACGTCGATGATGTGGGTACCGTCTTGGAAGTAGGGGACGGCATTGCCCATGTTTACGGTTTGGATAAAGCCATGTCCGGAGAACTGCTGGAACTACCTCACGGTGTTTACGGTATGGCTCTGAACTTGGAAGAAGATAATGTCGGTGCTGTCCTTCTTGGTGACGACGAACTCATTAAAGAAGGCGATACGGTCCGCCGTACTGGACGGATCATGCGTGTACCTGTCGGTGAAGCGATGATTGGCCGTGTCGTAAATCCGCTGGGTCATGCTATCGACGGTAAAGGTGCTATTCAATCAAGTGAATCACGGCTGATTGAATTCCAGGCACCGGGCATTGCTGATCGGCAGCCTGTTAAACAGCCGCTGCAGACCGGTTTGAAATCCATCGACTCCATGGTCCCTATTGGACGGGGCCAGCGTGAATTGATCATCGGTGACCGTGGTACTGGTAAGACAGCTATCGCCATCGATACGATTATCAATCAAAAAGGCGGCGATGTAATTTGTATTTATGTCGCCATCGGACAAAAGGCATCTACGGTTGCCCGTGTCGTTCGTACGCTCGAACAGCACGGTGCCATGGACTATACGATCGTCGTCGCAGCTACGGCTTCCGACGGAGCACCGTTGCAGTATCTGGCACCATATGCCGGTGTAGCTATGGGTGAATATTTCATGTATCAGGGCAAAGATGTCTTGTGCGTATATGATGATTTGTCCAAACATGCTCAGGCATATCGGGCCATGAGTCTGCTCCTTCGCCGTCCGCCAGGACGTGAAGCTTACCCAGGCGATGTATTTTATTTACATTCCCGTCTATTGGAACGGGCAGCAAAATTATCTGATGAATTAGGCGGCGGCTCCATTACAGCTCTGCCAATCATCGAAACATTGGCTGGTGACGTATCGGCATACATACCGACAAACGTCATTTCCATTACTGATGGGCAGATATTCCTGGAAAGTGAACTGTTCTATTCTGGTATCCGTCCGGCTATTAACGTCGGCCTGTCTGTATCTCGTGTCGGTGGTTCGGCCCAGATCAAGGCCATGAAGAAAATCGCTGGTACGCTGCGTCTGGATTTGGCACAGTACCGTGAATTGGCAGCATTTGCTCAGTTTGGTTCGGACTTGGATAAAAATACTAAAGCCCAAATCGACCGTGGTGAACGGACGATGCAGATGTTGATCCAGCAACAGTATCTGCCTCTTCCTGTAGAAGACCAGGTTATAGAAATATATGCAGCCGTCAAGGGATTCCTCGTGACGGTCCAGGTCTTGGATGTGCCGGAATTTGAAGAACAGCTTATCAAATTCATGCATGCCAACTACCCTGAAGTAGGAGAAGAAATCAGTAAGACAAAAGAACTCGGCGCAGATAATGAAAAAGCCCTCGTCAAAGGCATCAATGAATTCATCAAGGAATTTGGCGCATCTCATCAGATGGTCAAAGAGGAGGAATAATCCATGCCGAGTGCTCGCGAAATCAACAGGCGGATAAAATCCGTCACTAATACACAACAGATTACCAAAGCCATGAAAATGGTTTCTTCGGTACGGCTTCGCCATGCACAGGAACGAGCTTTGGCAACAGCTCCCTATACAGCCAAAATAGAAGGGCTGCTGCGGCGTTTGTCAGCCGCTTCGACCGATGCGGATAACCCTTTTTTCAAGAAGAGAGAAGTAAAGCGTGTATGCTATATCGTCATCGGCTCGGACAAAGGTTTGGCAGGGGCGTTTAATTCTAATATTAACAAAGCGACAGTAGCGGTGCTGAAGGATAAGCCGCAGTCGACGTTTTCTGTCATCACTGTCGGTCGTAAACCGATGGAATACCTGAAGCATCTTCGTGTACCTGTCGATTTCAAATGGAGTGGGTTTTCGGATAAACCGCAGTTTGACCATGCAAAAAATCTGGCGTCGAAAGCGACAGAAAAATTTCTCAGTGGAGAAGTCGATGAAGTATACGTAATTTATACGCATTTCAAATCGGCTTTGTCCCAGGTTGTGACCACGGTAAAACTTCTCCCCATATCGGCAGAAACGACAACAGAGTCTTCCGGTCCGGAAGCAGAATATTTATTTGCTCCGGATGCGCAGCAGGTCTTATCCACACTGGTTCCCCAGTATTTGAATATGGTCATCTACAATGGCCTTCTTCAATCGGCAGCCAGTGAACTGGGCGCACGGATGACGGCGATGACGTCCGCTACAGATAATGCCAGCGAGTTGATTGATAAGCTTACTGTCCATTATAATAAAGTGCGGCAGGCGGGTATTACGAATGAATTGACAGAAATTGTCAGCGGCGCCAATGCATTGCAGTGATAATGCGACGTCTTAAAATAACAAAGTTAGAGAGGAGAGCCTCTTCATGAGCAATAAAGTAGGAGCAGTATTACAGGTCATCGGGCCGGTCATAGACGTGCGCTTTTCTTCGGAAGAAGATTTGCCTTCGATTTATAACGCAATCCACGTCCAGGGCGGTGAAGGTGACCACAAAGTAGACCTCGTTGCCGAAGTCATGCAGCATTTGGGCGACGATGTCGTGCGCTGCGTCGCCATGAGTTCCACTGACGGCTTGGTGCGCGGCATGAAAGCTGAAGACATGGGTGGACCTATCAAGGTGCCTGTAGGTAAAGGCTGCCTGGGCAGGATATTCAACGTCTTGGGCAAGACAGTAGATAAAGTAGATGAACCGGTGGAAGCCGATGAATATTGGCCTATCCATCGTCCCGTACCGAAATTTGAAGATCAGTCACCGGAAACGGAAATCCTCGAAACGGGGATTAAAGTCGTCGATTTGATCGCGCCGTACGTAAAAGGCGGCAAGATCGGATTATTTGGCGGCGCCGGCGTCGGCAAGACGGTCTTGATCATGGAATTGATCCACAATGTCGCGACGGAACACGGCGGCTATTCCGTTTTTACGGGCGTTGGTGAACGTACCCGTGAAGGGAATGACTTGTGGAATGAAATGAAGGAATCCGGCGTTATCAATAAAACTGCCCTTGTTTACGGGCAGATGAACGAACCGCCGGGAGCGCGTATGCGTGTAGGCCTGTCTGGTTTGACTATGGCAGAATATTTCCGTGATAAAGAACATCAGGACGTGTTGTTGTTCATTGATAACATATTCCGTTTCATTCAGGCCGGTTCTGAAGTATCGGCTCTGCTCGGCCGTATTCCGTCTGCCGTTGGCTATCAGCCGACGCTGGGCACGGACGTCGGCGCTCTGCAGGAACGTATTACTTCGACGAAGAATGGTTCTATTACGTCCGTACAGGCTGTATATGTACCTGCCGATGACTTGACTGACCCCGCTCCGGCTGCTACATTTGCCCATTTGGATGCGACGACGGTCTTGTCTCGTCAGATTGCTGAATTGGGTATTTATCCGGCCGTGGATCCCCTCGATTCCACGTCCCGTATCCTCAGCCCGCTGACATTGGGCCAGGAACATTATGATACGGCTCGCGGCGTACAGGAAATCCTGCAGAAATACAATGACTTGCAGGATATCATCGCCATCCTGGGTATCGATGAATTATCTGAAGAAGATAAATTGACCGTAGCCCGGGCTCGTAAGATTCAGCGTTTCCTGAGCCAGCCCTTCGCCGTAGCTGAACAGTTTACCGGTCAGCCGGGACGATATGTACCGCTCAAGGAAACCATCAAGGGATTCCAGGAAATCATGTCCGGTAGTTGTGATGACATGCCGGAAGCAGCCTTCTACATGGTCGGCAATATTGAAGAAGCCTTTGAAAAAGCTAAGACCATGAAAGGAGTATAATCATTATGGCAGAAACAGGCACCAGCACAATCCATTTGGAAATCATTACGCCTGATGTTGCCGTATTCAATGACGAGGTGGAAAGCGTCATCGTCCGGGCATTGGACGGGGATCTGGGGATTTTGCCGCAGCATGCGCCGCTCATTGCATCGCTAGATATCTGGCCTCTGTCTTATACAAAAGACGGGAGCAAAAAGCTTGTTTTTGTAGCTGGTGGTTTTCTGGAAGTCAACAACAATAAGATTACCATTGTGTCACCGGCCGCAGAAACGCCGGAACAAATCGATGTAGAACGGGCAAAGCAGGCAAAACAACGCGCCGAAGAACGATTGAACGGCAATAAAGACAATATCGATGTCGCTCGTGCTACGATGGCTTTGAACCGCGCAATACGCCGGATCGAGCTGGCTACGAGTACGGGACCTGTCGGTACGGGTTGATTGTCAGGCCATCTGACAGGGTATATAGAATCGATGAGTAAGTACGAAGTACCTGACATAACGCCTTTCAGGAAAATATCCTGGGAGGCGTTATTATTTCTATTGTCTCAGGAACTCTATTTAGCTGAAACTGTAGGAATTATTTTGTTATCTTGATTGACATTTGTGAGCAGATTTGCTAAGATTTGATGTATGGGCAATGCAGGAAAGTAGTAGGCTTCAAGACAGCGAGATAAGGGTGGTGTGAGCTTATCATTTTGCTGAAGGCGTTCCGAAGGCTCCGGCAGGAAGTTTCCGTCATAGGGAATGTGTAAAAGCCGATTCAGTATAATAAAGCGGGTCATAGACCAACCAGGGTGGAACCGCGGGTATGCTTACTCGTCCCTGTAACATTATGTTACAGGGATTTTTTTGTGTTCAGGAGGGAAAAACAATGAATTTTCAAGAAATGATTTTTGCATTGAAAAAATTCTGGTCGTCCCAGGGCTGCATCATCCAAGAGCCGTATGATGTGGAAAAAGGGGCAGGGACCATGAATCCAGCAACTTTTTTGCGTACGCTCGGACCAGAACCATGGCATGTCGCTTATGTCGAACCGTCGCGCCGGCCGGCAGATGGACGTTATGGTGATAATCCTAACCGCTTGTATCAGCATCATCAGTTCCAAGTCATCTGTAAGCCGTCACCGGATAATATCCAGGAATTGTACCTGCAGAGTTTGGCTGAACTGGGCATCAACGCTGCGGAACATGATATCCGCTTTGTCGAAGATAACTGGGAATCGCCGACTCTCGGTGCCTGGGGCCTGGGCTGGGAAGTCTGGCTCGATGGTATGGAAATCACGCAGTTTACCTATTTCCAGCAAGTAGGCGGTATCGACGTCAAACCCGTGTCTTCCGAAATTACGTATGGCATGGAACGGTTGGCCATGTATATCCAGGGAGTCGATAATGTTTACGATTTGGAATGGACGGAAGGCGTCACGTACGGTGATATTTTCCATCAAAATGAAGTGGAACAGTCTACGTACGGTTTCCAAATCAGCGATGCTAAATTATTGTTCCACCTCTTTGATTTATATGAAGCTGAAGCACTGCGTATCATTGCCGAAGGGTATGTGCTCCCTGCTTATGATTATGCCTTGAAATGCTCTCATACATTTAATCTGCTTGATGCCAGAGGAGCCATCAGCGTAAGCGAACGGGCTGCCTTTATCGGCCGTGTCCGCAACCTGGCCAGAGCTTGTGCCAAGGCATATTTGGAACAGCGGGAAAAATTGGGATTCCCCATGTTGAAGGAGGAAAAATAAATGAGCGAAGATTTGCTTTTGGAAATAGGGACTGAAGAAATACCGGCTCATTATATGCCGGCCATCCTCAGCCAAGTTCAAGAATTGGCAGTAAAGAAATTCGGTGCTGCCAACATCGCTTTTGAATCTGTCCGGACTATCGGTACGCCGCGGCGCGTGGCTTTGCTGCTCCATGGAGTGGCTGACCGGCAGGCTGACGTCTCGGCCCGTCACAAGGGACCGTCCATAAAAATTGCCTATGATGGGGAAGGGAAGCCCACCAAGGCTGCCATGGGTTTTGCCCGGGGTAAAAAAATCTCTGTCGAAGATCTCGTCGTCGAAGACGGTTATGTATACGCCTGTGTCACGAGCGTAGGCAAGGAAACCATCGGTTTGTTGCCGGCACTGCTCAAGGATATCATCTTATCGCTGAGCTTTCCCAAGAGTATGATTTGGGGCAATGAAGATGTCCGCTTTGTCCGCCCGATTCGCTGGCTCGTCGCTTTATACGGAACGCAGGTCGTACCGTTTGAAATTGCTCGTGTCCATTCAGGCAATACGAGCCGCGGCCATCGCTTCCTCAGCCCCGATGATTTCGTCATCCCATCCATGGCGCAGTATGAACAAGTCATGAAGGACCATTTCATCATCGCTGATCCGCAAGTGCGGAAGGACATGATACTGAAAGGTTTGAATGAATTGGCAGAACAACATGAGGGTACGATCATTATGGATGATGATTTGCTGGAAGAAGTCGTATACCTGGTCGAATATCCTACTGCTTTGTGCGGCCGTTTCGATGAAGAATTCCTGCAGCTGCCGGAAGCCGCAATTATTACGCCGATGAAGGACCATCAGCGGTATTTCCCCATGCGCGACAGTCAGGGCAAGCTCATGAACCTGTTTTTGACCGTACGCAACGGTGGGGCGTACCATCTGGAAACGGTTCAGCATGGCAATGAACGCGTATTGCGGGCCCGCTTGGACGACGCGAAGTTCTTCTTTGAAGAAGATAAAGAAAAATCCCTGGCAGACCGCGTAGGCGATTTGCAGAAAATCGTATTCCAGGATGGATTGGGAACGCTCCGTGAAAAAGCCGACCGTCTCAAGTCTTTGACGGTATTCCTGAAAAAATGCCTCGACCTGAATGATGTGGACGACGCTTTATTGCAGCGGGCAGCTCAATTGGCCAAGACTGATTTGCTGACCCAGATGGTAGCAGAATTTACGGAGTTGCAGGGCGTCATGGGACGGGAATATGCCCTGATCGATGGAGAAAATCCGCGTGTTGCCGATGCCATCTTTGAACAGTATCTGCCGCGTTTTGCTGGCGACGTGCTGCCTCAGACGACGATGGGTAAAATTTTAGGCATAGCTGATAAATTTGACACGATTACCGGTTCCTTCAGCCTGGGGCTCATCCCGACAGGTTCTCAGGATCCATTTGCCCTGCGCCGCCAGACCATAGGCATTCTTAACATCCTCATGGAATCGGGCTGGCATATCGATTGCTGCGATGTCTTCAAATGCATCCTCGACTTGCTCGGCGTAGCACAGGATAAACAAGGTGCCGTCATCGACCAGTTGAAGGAATATTTCTGGTTGCGATTGAAGAACATCTTCCAGGATAAGAATATAGATTATCATATCATCGATTGCGTCCTCCAGGGCAACGTCCTCGATGCTGCCGGTGCCCAGCAGCGGGCGGACAGCTTGATCGCAGCTCATGTCATGGACCAGGCGGAACTGCTCCAGGCCTTTACCCGCGTTGGCAATATGGTCAAGGATGTCTGCGATACGACAGTCGATGCCAATCTGTTTGAAACGGAAGAAGAACGGGCCTTGTACAGCGCCTGCCAGGCTATAGGTCCCAATCTGCCGGCTTTATATGATGCCTATGACTATACCGCTGTAGTAGATGTACTGTCACAAGGTATCGGTGCCATCAATGCTTTCTTGGACCACGTACTGGTCATGCATGAAAACGTAAATGTAAAGAATAACCGCCTTCATTTGCTGGCCTTGACGTTCAGTCTCATCAGTCCGCTTGGTGACATCAAGAAATTGTCCTGATACAGGAAAGAGGGATACTATGAAAAAAATTGGGCTTGCTGTTTGTTGCTTCGTTTGCATGATGACTGCAGTTTCCTTTGCCAAGGTGGTGGAACTGGAGAGTCCGGATCCGTTCGAATAGCATCCGGTCCAAGTAGAGACGACAAATAATGCTTCATATTATCGCTATGCCAATGAACGGTACGGATTTTCCATCGATGTCCCTGTCGCATTTAGTGTTGCTTCCGAAGCAGACAACGGCGATGGCTGTGATTTTGCCGATCCTAAGAGCGGAGCCAAGTTTATCGTCTATTCGACGGGCAATATCATGAACCTGTCTTTGATGGAACTGTACAATATAGATGTAGTGAATGCCGGTTCACCGGCAGAAATGCAGAAATCGTTTGGTAAGGATTGGTATATCATGACTTGGACGAAAGGCAATAAGAGCTTCTATAAAAAAGTCACTACTGGAGGTAGTGAATACTTTGGTCTGGCCGTTTCCTATCCGACAGGCCAGGAAAGCCATTACGCCGAAATCATTGCCCATATGGACCAAAGTCTGGTTACGGGCTGGCAAAAGAAAAAATAACTTGCCATAGAGCGATTTATGTGATAAACTATTAACGTTAATTTAGGCAGTCCTCTGTCCGTTTCACCTTGTGCCGCATGACGGCTCCGGTGGGCAAGAATGTCTTAAGGAGGATATAATAATGAACATCATCAGCGTACTTGAACAAGAACAACTTCGTGACGACATCCCCGCATTCCGCCCTGGCGACACCGTCAAGGTCCATGTAAAGGTCGTCGAAGGTAACCGTGAACGTGTCCAGATTTTTGAAGGATTGGTCATCGGCCGTCAAAATGGCGGTGTCCGCGAAACATTTACGGTTCGCCGGATATCTTATGGTGTCGGCGTAGAACGTACATTCCTTGTACATTCTCCCAGACTTGCCAAAATCGAAGTCGTCCGCCACGGTATTGTCCGTCGGGCAAAACTTCATTATTTGCGCGGTCTTACGGGCAGAGCAGCTCGTATTCGCGAAAAACGGTAATTTGCAACAAGACGCATGCAAGGGTCGGAATATTCCGACCCTTGTTTTATATGATTTTTTTGATTATTGATGGTCCATTATGGTATAATAAACAGTGTTGGATTGTCATTTGATTTTAAATATGAGGTGATTACATTGTCTAAAAAACATATTTTTGTTACAGGCCATAAAAGCCCTGATACGGATTCCATTTGTTCTTCCATTGCTTACGCACGTTTGAAACAGCTCATGAATATAGATGCTGTAGCTATCCGTGGTGGCGAGATCAATAAAGAAACGGAATTTGCCCTGGATTATTTCAAAGTTCCCGTACAGCCTCTGGTCAAGAGTTTTTACATTACCGTCGGAGAAGCTGTCGATACGAGTGTGCCGGCCTTGCCGCTGCAGGCTAGCCTGAAAGACGCTGCTCAGTGGTTTGATTCGAATGATTTGCCCTTTGCCCCGGTCGCTGATGGCAAGACATTTTCCGGTATCCTCGACAAAACCGTATTTGCCGATGAGTTCATCAACAATATTTTAGGCCGCGAACTGGGTACAGTTGCTTCTCTCGTTGCCGATCCGGCTGTCATGTACAAGGGTAGCGATTTGGCTCACGATGTCAAGGACGGCATTCACGTCGTCGTCGAAGATGGCCAGTATATGGGCGTCATTTCCCGGGTTGCCCTGGATAAAGTTGAAAAACAGCAGGTTATCCTCGTAGACCACAATGAAAAGAAACAAATCATCGATGGCATCGAAGAAGCAGAAATCATAGAAAATATCGATCATCACCGCATTGGCGGCGATATCAGCACAGAAGGTCCTATTTTTATCTTGGTCAAACCGGTAGGCTGCACTGGTACGATCGTGACTCAGCTCTATCAACAGAACCAGGTTGCTATCCCCTTGGAAATCGCTGGCTTGCTGTTGTCGGCTATCATTTCCGATACGGTATTGTTCCGTTCGCCGACCTGTACCGAACAGGATAAAGAAGCAGCGGCTGTCTTGGCTGCTATCGCCGGTGTGAAGATTGAAGAATACGGCATGGCTATGCTTAAAGCTGGTGCCAACGTTTCCGATATGTCACCGGATGAAATCGCTCATAACGATATGAAAGAATTCTCTGAAAATGGCCAGATCATCTCTATTTCTCAGGTACAGGTCATGGATACACAGGACCTGCTGGATCAAAAAGATATTCTCCTCAATGCCATGGAAAAGATGCGTGCCGGTGCCCAGTATAACGGTACGTTCCTGATGATTACGAGCATCATCGATGAATCGACGAACCTGTTGTTTGCCGGCAACATGGATGATGTCGTCAATAAAGCGTTTTGTAAAGAAGCTATTTCTAAAGAAGTATATCTGCCCAATGTCATGAGTCGTAAAAAGCAGATCGTGCCGCCCATTTTGGCTGCCTTGAAAGAACTTCGGTAATTTGTAAGAGTTGACTATTGTCGTATCAAGGCCCTCATCTCGATGGTGTGGGCCTTGGTTTATATGTAAGGAGTTTTCATGGATCCAATATTTGAAACATTGAATGACCGGCAGCAGGAAGCTGTCCGCTGTGTCAAGGGGCCGCTGCTCATCATGGCCGGTGCTGGTTCGGGCAAGACGAAGGTATTGACCTGCCGCATTGCCCATCTGCTGGAATTGGGTGTACAGCCGTACCGCATATTGGCCATTACATTTACCAATAAGGCTGCCAAGGAAATGCGGGAGCGCGTAGCCGCTTTGGTCGGCGGTGTGTCAGAGCGCATCTGGCTCAGTACGTTCCATTCTTTTTGCGCCCGCATGCTGCGCTTTGATATCGATGGTTTTCAGGGGTATAACCGTAATTTCACCATCTATGATGCCGCTGATCAGGAAGTCCTTATCAAGCAATGTCTGAAAGAAATCAATCTGGATGACAAGCAATTTCCGCCCCGGTCCGTACTGGGGACCATTTCGTCGGCCAAGAACCAACTGCTCCAAGCCAAAGAATATGGTGCCCGGGCCGGTGGTTTTTACGAACAAAAAGTGGCTGATGTATATGAGCTGTACGAGAAAAAACTGAAAGCCAACAATGCCTTGGACTTCGACGATCTCCTACTCTATGCCGTAAAGCTGTTGCAGCAGGATGAAGCTGTCCGGGAGAAATATCAGGACCGCTTCCAGTATGTCCTCGTCGATGAATATCAGGATACGAACCATGCCCAATACATGTTGACCCGGCTGCTGGCGGCTAAATGGCAGAATATCTGCGTCGTCGGCGATGCTGACCAAAGCATTTATGCCTGGCGCGGTGCCGATATCCAGAACATCATAGATTTTACCAGAGATTATCCCAAGGCGACCTCTATCAAGCTGGAGCAGAATTACCGTTCCACCAAGACAATATTACAGGCTGCCAATGCCGTCATTGAAAATAATACGAGCCGTCCTGACAAAATATTGTGGACAGAAAATCCCGATGGCGGCCGCATCATCCATTATCATGCCCAGGATGAGCATGACGAATCCGATTATATAGGCGGCGTCATTTATAACCGCCATGAAATCCACCATGAGCCCTATGGCAATATGGCAATCTTGTTCCGCACGAACTCCCAGTCCCGTACGTTGGAAGAAAGTCTCATGCATTACGGCATACCTTATACTATGGTCGGGGGGACCAAGTTCTACGACCGCAAGGAAATCCGCGATATCATCGCTTACCTGCGGGTGTTGTATAATCCCGACGACAGTCTGAGCTTGCTGCGCATCATCAACGTACCGAAGCGCAGCCTCGGCAATACGACGATGGAGCATGTCCTGGAGTATGCCGAACAGGGAAATATGTCCTTGTTTGATGCCTTATCGTCTACGGATGAACTACCTGTGACGAACAGGGCCCGTAATTCCTTGGAGGCATTTGCTGTCATCATCTTTGACCTGCTGGCTCACGTAGGAGAATGGGACGTGAAGACGCTCATCGAACAGGTTATCGAACAGACCGGCTATGGGGCCATGTTAGAAGAAGAAAAGAAGAAGGATCCCAAGGCCGAAAGCCGGCAGGAAAATCTGGGCGAATTTTTGTCTGTAGCCAAGGATTTCCTCGATGCTGATCCCGAAGGGACATTGCAGGATTTTCTGGAAAACATCGCTCTAGTCAGCGATGTGGACGATTATGAAAATACGGAATCCAAAGTGACGCTCATGACGCTCCATGCGGCCAAAGGCCTGGAATTTCCCGTCGTCTTCCTGGCAGGCATGGATGAAGGATTATTCCCGCACAGCCGGACGCTCATGGATCCGGCCCAAATAGAAGAAGAACGGCGGCTGTGTTACGTTGGCATCACCCGGGCGGAACAGCAGCTGTATGTGACCAATGCATCGACGCGGACCATGTACGGCCGCATATCGTCGTATTTGCCCAGTCGTTTTTTAGATGAAATCCCTGAAGATCTGATGGAAGATTTTCAGCGTAAGACGAAAATGCCGGAACGTCCTGCCGGTCTGCCGCAGCGCCAGCGGGTCTCCATCTTGTCCCAGCCGACGGTTACGGCGAACCTTCCTAAGAGTCATGCCGTCACGGATGCGTGGGCTGTAGGTGATACGGCTCAGCATAAATTGTGGGGGACTGGTACGGTCTTGGCGGTCATCGGCAGCGGCAGCGATATGCAGCTGAAAATCAGTTTTCCGACTAAAGGGGTGCGGCAGCTCATGGTGCGGTTTGCCCCTATTGAAAAAGTATAATAACCGGCATAACGGAGGAATGAACATGGATACGACAGCGTTACATCAGGAATTAGTGAAACTGCGGGAAGAAATTGCTTATCACAGCTTTCGCTACTATACGAAAGACGCCCCGGAAATCAGCGATTATGAATATGATATGTTGTATCGGCGCCTCGAAGATATTGAAAAGGAACATCCCGAATGGATTACCGAGGACTCACCGACGCAGCGCGTCGGCGGCAAGATTTCCAGCGGTTTTAATAAATATACCCATGACCAGCCCATGTTGAGTCTGGGCGATGTATTCAATGACGGCGAGCTGCGTGATTTTGACCAGCGCGTCCGCAATGATCTGGGCGGTGCACCGCTGGAATACGTCGTAGAATTAAAAATCGACGGTCTGGCCGTCAATCTCATTTATGAAAATGGCCTTTTCGTCCGTGGCGTGACCCGCGGCGACGGCCGGGTAGGGGAAGACATTACGAGCAACGTGCGGACTATCCGCACGATACCGCTCCATATCCAGAGTACATCTCCCCATATGGAAGTGCGTGGTGAGGTTTATATGCCTATCGACTCCTTCGAACGGCTCAACAGCCAGCGCATAGATGATGAACTGGAACCATTTGCCAATCCGCGCAACGCTGCGGCTGGTTCCCTGCGCCAACTCGATCCCAAAGTGACGGCCCAGCGCCGCCTGGCATTTTTTGCTTATGCCCTGGGTGGCAATGTGGGCTTGGCCATACGCAGCCAGGAAGAGCTGTTGCAAGCGCTCCATGACTTCCGCTTCCAGGTGAACGGCGAATATCGCAAGTTCACTACGATCGATGAAGTCATCGATTTCATCCATAGCTGGGATGACAAACGCCGTGAATTGCCATACGCTACAGACGGCATGGTCGTTAAGGTCAATTCTTTTGACCAACAGGTGCTCCTGGGGAATACGGTCAAGATTCCTCGCTGGGCTATTGCCTATAAATTCCCGCCGGAACGGGCGCAGACGAAGGTCCTGGGTATCTCAGTCAGTCTGGGCCGTACGGGCGTTTTGACACCGGCAGCCGATTTGGAACCAGTGCGCCTGGCTGGGACGGTCGTCAAGAGGGCTACACTGCATAACGAAGATTACATCAAAGAAAAAGATATTCGTGTCGGCGATATGGTCATCATCCAAAAAGCTGGCGAAATCATACCTGAAGTAGTCAAAATTGTTCCGGAGCTGCGGAATGGCACAGAAACGGTGTATTCTCTGCCTGTGACTTGTCCCGTGTGCGGCAGCCCCGTCGTCCGTCGTGACGGCGAGGCCGCATCGCGTTGCAGCAATGCCGATTGTCCCGGCGTCCTGCAGGAACGGATTGCCCATTTTGTATCTCGTGATGCCATGAATATCGACGGCTTGGGCGATGCTATCGTGAGCCAGCTTTTGGCCCATGACCTGATCAAGACCGTAGCCGATATCTACTTCCTGAAAAAGGATAATCTCGTCGAATTGGACGGTTTCGGTGAAAAGTCAGCCGATAACCTGCTCAAGGCTATCGAGGCCAGCAAGTCCGTAGGACTGGCCAGGGTTTTATTTGCGCTGGGCATCCGTTTCGTCGGCGCTAAGGCCGGCCGTATACTGGCCGAAGAATTCGGGTCCATTGAAGCCATCATGGCGGCTACCGTATCAGAGCTGACTGTCATCGATGAAATTGGACCGCGTATTGCCGAAAGCATCGTCACCTATTTTGCCGATAGCCGTCACCAGGACCTTGTGGCGACATTGCAATCTCAAGGCATAGATATGACGGCGGAAAAGCGGCAGCTCATCAATACGACCTTCGACGGTGAAATAGTCGTCCTGACAGGAAAATTAGAAAAGATGACCCGCCAGGAAGGACAGAAAGCCGTAGAAGACAGGGGCGGCAAAGTGACGTCGTCAGTGACGCGCAAGACGACGCTGGTCGTAGCCGGCGCCGATCCAGGCAGCAAATACGATAAGGCCCAGCAGTTGGGCGTCCGTGTCATCGATGAGCAAGAGTTCAGCGAGTGGCTGGAACGGTAATCTTATTCTCATTTCTTGTAAAAGATGGTATAATGAATAATTGTAGTTTTAGTTTGAGTCTAAATTTTACATAAGGGGTGTCACTATGAAGATTAGTGCCGAAGAAATCAATAAAATCGCCCTGCTGTCCCGTCTCGAAATCCACGAGGATCAAGTCGAAGCGGTGGGTAAACAGTTGAACGATATCTTGTCTTACATGGATTTGATCAGCCAGGTCGACATCACAGACGTAGAGCCGACGGCGCACGCTGTCTCCATGCGCAATGTTTGGCGTGAAGATGTGCCGAAACCATCCCTGGCTAATGATAAAGCATTACAGAATGCTCCAGAACCGGAAGACGGTTATTTCAAAGTTCCGAAAGTCATTCAGGATTAGGAGGGGTAGAGTGGAACCGTTAACGATTCATGCATTGCATGACCAATTGGTAAAAGGCGAAATTTCGTCGGTAGAACTTACAAAAAAATACCTCGCGCATAAGGATGCTGTCGAACCGAAGGTGCAGGCGTTCCTGTCTGATAATCGCGGTTATGCCTTGGAAGCAGCAGCTATAGTCGACAAAAAAATTGCCGCCGGCGAATCGATACATGATTTGGCAGGCATTCCTGGGGCTATAAAGGATAATATTTGCATAAAAGGACAACAGGCCACGTGTGCCTCGAAAATATTGGAAAATTTCCGTTCTCCCTATAATGCTACGGTCATTGAAAAACTGATGGCCCATGACTATGTCAGCTTGGGAAAGACGAACTTGGATGAATTTGCCATGGGCAGCTCTACGGAAAACTCGGCATTCCAAGTGACGCGTAATCCTTGGAATACGGATTATGTTCCCGGTGGGTCTTCTGGCGGTTCAGCAGCAGCCGTAGCAGCAGGAGAATGTGTGTGGGCCCTGGGTTCTGATACGGGCGGTTCTATCCGGCAGCCGGCAGCGTACTGCGGACTGGTAGGCATGAAACCGACGTATGGCCTCGTTTCCCGGTATGGACTCATCGCTTTTGCGTCGTCCCTTGATCAGATTGGACCTATTACCAATGATGTTACGGACTGTGCCATCGTCCTCAACGCTATCGCCGGCCATGACGAACGCGATTCTACATCTATACCACAGGGGCCAAAGGATTATAAACAAGCTTTGGTGAACGATGTCAAAGGTATGAAAATCGGTATTCCTGAAGAATACTTCAGTGAAGGTCTCGATGCGACTTGTCGCAAAGCGTTGGAAGACGCCATTGAAACCTATCGTAAACTCGGTGCTGAAATAGTTCCCGTCCATATGACTCATACGAAATATGGTCTGGCTGCATATTATATTATCGCTCCGGCTGAAGCCAGCTCCAACCTGGCTCGTTTCGACGGCGTCGGTTTCGGTATGCGCGTCCCTGGCAAAGATATCGTCGACATGTATCAGAAAACGCGGTCTGCCGGCTTTGGACCGGAAGTAAAACGGCGTATCCTCCTCGGTACGTATGTGCTCAGCGCTGGCTACTACGATGCCTACTATCTGCGGGCCATGAAGGTGCGGACACTGGTCAAACGCGATTTTGATGAAGCGTTGAAGACGGTCGATGTCATTCTTACGCCGACAGCACCGGATACGGCGTTCAAGATTGGTCAGAATACGGATAATCCATTGGCTATGTACTTGGGTGATGTCTGCACGGTCACGCTCAATTTGACGGGCTTGCCGGGCATGAGCATTTGCTGCGGCTACAAAGATGGCCTGCCTATCGGCATGCAGCTTATCAGCAAGGCGCTGGGGGAAGATACACTGCTCCGCGCAGCCTATACGTTTGAACAAAACCGTCCGGAATTCCATAAACGGTCGCCAATGGGGGAGGTTGAATTATAATGAAATACGAATCCGTCATCGGGTTGGAAGTACACTGCGAACTGAAGACAAAAACAAAGATATTCTGCGGCTGCAGCACGGAATTTGGTGCTGAACCCAATACGCACGTCTGCCCGGTCTGCCTGGGTCTGCCTGGCGTATTACCCGTCCTGAATAAAGAAGTGCTCCATTTTGCTATTAAGGCAGGCTTGGCACTGCATTGCCAGATTTTGCCGTACAGCAAATTCGACCGCAAAAACTATTATTATCCCGATTTGCCGAAGAACTTCCAGACGTCACAGTTTGATTTGCCTATCTGCCTGGGAGGCTATCTCGATATAGAAGTGGGCGGCGAAACGCGTCGTATCCGCATTACTCGTATCCATATGGAAGAAGATGCCGGTAAGCTCGTCCACAGCGGCGCCACCATCGATTCATCCGATACGACGTACGTCGATTATAACCGGACCGGCGTACCTTTGCTGGAAATCGTCGGCGAACCGGATTTGCGCAGCGGCGAAGAAGCGAAAGCCTATTTGGAAAAGCTGCGTTCCATCCTGCAGTATCTTGACGTTTCTGATTGTCGCATGGAAGAAGGAAGTATGCGCTGTGATGCCAATATTTCCGTTCGTCCTGTGGGAACGGAAGAACTGGGTGTCAAGACGGAATTGAAAAATATCAATTCATTCTCTGGCGTCCAGAAAGGGATTGAATACGAAGCTGTCCGTCAGGCAGGTATTCTTGAAGACGGCGGCACGATTATACAGGAAACGCGGGGCTGGGAAGAAGGACAAGGCATTACCGTGTCCCAGCGTGTCAAGGAAGGCTCCAACGACTATCGCTATTTCCCTGAACCTGATCTGATTCCCATCGAAGTTTCCACCGATTGGATCGAAGAAATCCGGAAAGAACTTCCAGAAATGCCTGATGCTCGCAAGAAACGGTTCATGGCTGAATTGGGACTGCCGGATTACGATGCCAATCTCCTGACGCTGGAAAAACAGACGGCTGATTATTTCGAAGCTGTCGTCCAGGCCGGTGTTGAAGCTAAGACCGCATCGAACTGGATGCTGGGAGAATTTGCCAAGAAGTTGAATGAAGAAGGCATTTCTGCTGATAAAGCACCGGTACAGCCGCAGGCTTTAGCGGAATTATTGCAGCTCATCAGCAAGGGAACCATTTCTGGCAAGATTGCCAAATCGGTACTGCCGGAAATGTGGACGAGTGGTAAATCGGCCGACCAGGTCGTCAAAGATAAAGGTCTCGTACAGATAAGCGATACGGGAGCATTGGAAGAAATCATCAATACGGTCGTTGCGGCTAATCCCCAATCCGTAGCAGATTATAAAGCTGGTAAGAAAAAAGCCATTGGATTCCTCGTCGGACAGGTCATGAAACAGACCAAAGGACGGGCTAATCCGGGTACTGTTAATCAGTTATTGGTCAAGAATTTGGAACAATAGAAAAAAGCGCTCGTCACAATGATGACGGGCGCTTTTTTATGAAGTTGGAAGTTGTTTGTTTGACCTACGTTCTCGAAAAAATTCCTTTAGCAGATTGGCACATTCGTCGCTGCGGACGCCTGCCGTGACTTCCGTCTGGTGGTTGAGACGGCTATCCGTGACGATGGAGAACAGCGAATGGACGGCACCGCCTTTGGGGTCGGCGCAACCGTAGACGAGGCGGTCCAGGCGGGCGTTGACGATGGCGCCGGCACACATAGGACAGGGCTCCGTCGTGACGTACATGGTGCAGCCCGTAAGTCTCCAGCGGCCAAGGGTGCGGCAGGCTTTTTCGATGGCCAGCAGCTCTGCATGGGCGGTGGCGCAAGGCAGCGTTTCCCGTAAGTTATAGGCGCTGGCAATGACTTTCTTTTTGTAGATGATGACGGCTCCAATGGGGATTTCACCGGCATGATAAGCCATTATAGCCTCTGCCAGGGCTTTACCCATATAAAATTCATCTCGTGTCATAAGGTCTCCTTTTTATATAGAATACAATTGTATGGTTTGCGAAACGCATTTTCATACCAACAGGCATGATTAATCCTTGAATTGGCTGGCTATCAAACATAGAGGTTGGCATGAATCGAGGGCAGACAATGACTGTGGGCCGGGGCACCC
>Ga0163159_1000534_pt1 | contig 46494 bp, 35 predicted proteins | sample BioMet9_FD_108702 | JGI IMG/M metagenome (GOLD analysis project Ga0163159, IMG submission 108702) | Microbial communities from bioreactor (seeded with sewage sludge) at Lawrence Berkeley National Lab, California, USA - Biofuel... | ecosystem: Engineered > Bioreactor > Anaerobic > Unclassified ... | reverse complement strand
CTTTCACACTCATACCTCAGTTAACTCTACTGATTCTGTAACACATGTTTGACAAACCTACAGGCGCACGGTAATTTTGCCTGTTATGAGCTGCAGCTTGCCTCCGCGGTCCAGCCTCTTGATCGCCAGCTCACGGCTCAGAGCCGCCCCCTTCGAGGCGCACTCCTCGGAATAAACGAGCTTTACGGGGCCGCGGCCCCTTGTGTATTTGGCGCCGCTGCCGTCGTTGTGCGCAGCCAACCGCTTCTCAAGATCGTTGGTCCAGCCTGTGTAAAACGTGCCGTCGCGGCATTCTACGATATAGACGAAAGCGCTCAAATTGAATAGCCGCCGTCAGGCGCCGGTTTGATCCCGCCGCCGCCAGGCTGCTCCTCGTCCTCCGAAAAACCGAGCAGGCCGAGGATGAACGCTAGCACGCTGGACGGCGTGAAGCCGCCCGCGTCGATGAAATCGTGCCAGTTTCTCGCCAGGTCGGCGAAGCGCGTGATGCTGTCGAGCACGCTGTAAGACCCCGTCAGCCGCGCGAGGAAACCTCCCCAGCTGTCGAGCACGGAGAGAAAGGTCTCGAAGCCCTCGCGTTCCTTCTGCGAAGCCGCCAGACAGGGAGAAGCGGCCGCGAACAGCATTGCCGCCGCCACAAGCAGCGCTATCAGTCTGAGATGTTTCAAATAAGCTTCACCAGCTCTGTCGGGCCTATTCCACCGTAACGCTTTTGGCGAGGTTGCGCGGCATGTCGATGTCGCAGCCGCGCTGGCGCGCCACATAATAGGCGAACAGCTGAAGAGGAATGATGGCTACGAACGCGAAGAGCTCCGGCTCCGTGACAGGCGTGTAGATGATGTTCCTCGTGTACTGCCTGATAGCCTCGTCTCCCTCGGTCGCCAGCGCGATGATGGGCGCCTTGCGCGCCATCGACTCCTCGATGTTGGAGACGGTCTTCTCCCAGAGGTCGTTCTTCGGCACCAGCGCCACCACCGGCAGCTCCTTGTCGAGCAGCGCGATGGGGCCGTGCTTCATCTCGCCGGCCGGATAAGCTTCGGCGTGGAGATAGGATATCTCCTTCAGTTTGAGCGCGCCTTCGAGGGAAGGCGGATAGGCGACGCCGCGGCCGATGAAGAAGAATCCTCTGGCGTCGGCGAAGTTGCGCGCCATCTCGGCGATGTGGTCTTCGTTCTTAAGGATGGAATCCAGCTTCTTCGGCAGCTCCATCAGCGCCGTCGTGAGGCGGCGTTCCGTTTCGCGGGAGAGCTCTCCGCGCATCTTGGCTAGGTAGAGGCCCAGCAGCGTGAGGATCGTGATCTGGGCAGTGAAGGTCTTCGTAGCGGCCACGCCGATCTCCGGTCCCGCCGGCGTGATGAGCGCGTCGCCGACCTCGCGGTGGATGGTGGAGCCGCGCACATTGGTTATCACGAGGCACTTGGCGCCCCTCGACTTGGCCAGCCGCGCCGCATGCAGCGTATCCGCCGTCTCGCCGGACTGGGAGACAAAGATCGCCAGCGTCTCCTTATCGATCGGGATATTGCTGTAGCGGTATTCGGAGGCAACCTCTGTGCGAATGTCGAAGGTGCCGACGCTCTCCATAAAGCGTTTGGCCACCATGGTCGCGTAGTGAGAGGTGCCACAGGCTACAAAGTGGATCTTCTTCCAGCCTGCGATCTGCTCCTTCGTCCAGTTTAGCTCGCGGCTAAGGTCAACTTCCCCGCTGGCCACGCGGCCTAAGAGCGTGTGAGTGACCACGTCCGGCTGCTCGTGAATCTCCTTGAGCATGAAGTGGGCATATTCGCCGCGGTTTGTCATGGCGGCGTCCCAGTCAAGGTGCATGGATTTTTTATCGTGTTCGGCGCCTTCAAAGTTGAAGAACTTGCAGCCTTCCTTGGTGATCTCCGCGATCTCGTCGTCGTCCATGAACCAGACGTCGCGCGTAAATTCAAGCAGCGCCGTTGGGTCTGAGGCGCAGAAACCCTCGCCGAGCGCATGACCGACCACCAGCGGAGAGCCCTTGCGCGCGCACCAGATCTCGTTCTTTCTGTCGTAGAACATGATCACGAGCGCGAAGGAACCGCGAATGCGGTGAACGAGCTTGACGATGGCGGCCTTGGGGTCGCCGTCGTAGACATAGCCGAGATACTGCACGGCCGATTCGGTGTCCGTCTCCGTGTGGAATTTGATGCCGGCGGCCTCGAGCTCGGCGCGGATCTCGCGCGCGTTCTCGATGATGCCGTTGTGCACCAGCACCACACGGTCGTCGCTGCTCATGTGCGGGTGCGCGTTGTTCTCCGTGACGCCGCCGTGGGTAGCCCAGCGCGTGTGTCCGATGCCGAATTCGCCGGTGAAATGCTCTTTGGCCACCTTTTCCGCCAGCTGGGCCACGCGGCCCACCGTGCGAACTTCATATATAGCGCCGTCTCTGACGACAGCTATTCCCGCAGAGTCATAGCCTCTGTATTCGTGCTTCGCAAGACCGTCGAGAATGACCTTGGTGGTCTCTCTGTCGCCCACGTAGCCCATGATTCCGCACATATGCATCAATCCTTTCGTCTGCCTGCAAAACAAGCGGGCCGGACTGAACCGGCTCAACCTGTATATTCTACAATATTTTCCCGTTTAGCGTGAGGGTAATGGCGCATATATTAATGATGCTGAAGAGACGAAAACTGACTTTTTTACCGGCGGATATTGACGGACGCTGGGAAAAAATAAACGGGGCCGTTGGGGTCGGCTCCGTTTCAAGGGAGAATCGGGGATTCCGTGTGCGAATTAATCCCGAATAATGAAAGACGGCCGTCCTCCCAAAAGGAAACGGCCGTACGACTATGCTCAGCCGGTCTCCTTTCCAAGAGGGAGGCTTCGCCGTTTCCGGCGGAACCCTGTCGGCCTGAGCGCCCTGGACATGTCTTTAGGCGGTTCAGGCTCGGAGGACCATCGTTCAATATCTGAATGATACACTCAACGCGCCGAAAAAACAAGTAATATATCGGCCACGCGAAAAACCGCTGAAAATGCAGTTTTAACTGCGACGCTTGCCTTTGTAAGGTTTGAGCCTTATGATATGCGCTGTTCGACATATAATCGGAAACTGAAAGGTGGAGGTCTTTTTGCGTATCGTACTTGTAGGGGCCGGAGAGGTCGGCTACAGCGTCGCGAAAAACCTGTCCGAAGACGGACACAATATCGTAGTGATAGAGGAGAACGACGAGCGCGCCGACCGGGTGGATAACGACCTCGACGTCATCGTGGTACGCGGCAACGGCGCCAGACCCAGCGTGCTGGCCAAGGCCGGCGTGGTGGAGGGCTGCAGGGACATCCCCATGCTGATCGCCTGCACGAACAAGGACGAGGTCAACATCATGGCCTGCTGGATCGCCAAGAAATGCGGCGTTTCCCACGTCATAGCAAGGGCCGTGGGGCTTGAGTTCACGGACAACGGCGACTGGGCCAAGGCGCTGGGCATCGACATGCTCATTTCGCCTGAGCGTTCCGTCGCGCGAGAAATGGAAGAACTGCTTGAAGTCCGCGGCGCCATCCACGCCACCGAACTGGCCGGCGGCAAGGCAGGCATCTACGTGTTCCGCGTAGCCGACGACTCGCCTTTCTGCGGGCTCGAGCTCATGGAGGCGCGCAAGAGAAATCCGGACCTCGTGACACTGATCGTCTGCGTCAAGCGCGGCGAGGACAGCTTCGTGCCCAAGGCACACGACATTCTGCAGCCAGGCGACATCTGCTACACGATGTGCTACCGCGAGCAGGTGCACGACATCGAAGAATTGTTCCATCCAGCCCAGACCAAGAGGCTCAAACGCGTCTTCATCATCGGCGGCGGCAAGATCGGCTTTCAGACCGCCCGCCGCCTCATTACGCGCTCGCGCGGCATCAACATCAAGATCATCGACGAGGACAAGGACAAGTGCGAGCGCATCGCGCGTGAGCTGCCCGTGGCCCTCATGCTCTGCGGCGACGGAGCGGATGCGGCGCTGCTCAAATCTGAGGGCATCGACCTGGCAGACGGCCTCGTAGCCACTACCAACGAGGACGAAAAGAATCTGATGCTCGCCGTCTTCGGCAAAACGCTGGGCGCGGCCAAGAGCCTTGCCGTCGTCAAGCGTCCGAATTACCTCGACATGACAAATTACATTCCGGTCGACGCCATCGTGAACAGGAACCAGGCGCTGGCCAACATCATCATCAAAACTGTGCGCTACCCCGGCTCTTCCAAGGTGCTCGCCGTGATGGAGGAGATCAGCGCGGAAGCGCTGGAACTCACGCTCTCGCCCAATTCTCCCGTCGACGGCGTGAGGCTCATGGATCTGCACACGCCGGAAGGCTCCGTCATCGGCCTCGTCGAAAGAGGTTCTGAACTGCTGATCCCCACTGGCGTGACCGCGCTGCACAGCGGAGATAAGATCGTCATCTTCGCCTCCACGGAGACCATGTCTGCCGCCGTCAGGCAGCTGGGAGAAGAGGTAAAGTGAAGTTCCGCATCGTAGCTCGGTTTCTCTCTCTGCTGATCTCCGTCATCTCCGTCAACATGTTCTTTCCGCTCGTCTGGGCGCTTATGGACGGCAGTCCCGACTCGCGCGCCTTTCTGCTCTCAATCGCGGTCGGTGCCGTCGCCGCGGCCGTTCTTTACCTGGTCGGCAAGAAAGCAGCTCCGTCCGACATGGGAGCCAGAGAGGCGTTTGCGGCCGTAGCTCTGGCCTGGGTCTTCGCTTCCTGCGTGGGAGCCCTGCCCTACCTGCTGGGCGGTTACGTGCCTTCGTTTACGGACGCGTTTTTTGAGGCCATGTCAGGCTTCACGACCACAGGCGCCACGATCCTGACAAACGTCGAGGCCAATCCGCGCGGCATTCTTATGTGGCGCTCTCAGACCCAGTGGCTGGGCGGCATGGGCATCGTAGTGCTCACCATTGCGCTGCTGCCGATGCTGGGCGTCACCATGACGCAGCTCTTCGCGGCCGAATCGCCGGGACCGGTGCTGGAAAAGATCAGCCCGCGCATTCAGGACATGGCGACCATGCTCTGGCAGGTCTATATGGGGCTCACCTGCGTCGGGATCGTGCTGCTGATGTGCGGCGGCATGAACTTTTACGAATCGATCTGCCATATCTTCGCGACCGTCTCCACGGGAGGCTTCTCCACGCGAAACGCCAGCATCGGCGCCTACAAATCTGCCTATTTCGACTGGGTGCTGACGATCATCATGTTCCTGTCCGGCGCAAACTTCAACCTTCACCTGCTGGCGGTTCAGAAACGTTCCCTGCGGCCTTACCGCGATCCGGAATTCCTCTTCTATCTTAAGATCGTGGCCGCGGCCTCGCTGGCCGTAGCCGCTTTCATCTACTGCGGCGGCTTCTACAAAAGCGTGCTCGACTCGCTGCGCTTCGCGGCTTTCCAGGTCGTCAGCATCATCACCACGACCGGTTTCGTAACGGCGGATTACTCGCTCTGGCCTCCCTTTACGCAGTTCGCTCTCCTGCTGCTCATGATTATCGGCGGCTGCGCAGGCTCCACTGCCGGCGCCGTCAAATGCGTGAGGATCGAGATCATCTGCGAGGAGATCAAATCTGAATTCAGACACCTGATCCACGCCAACGCCACTGTGCCGATCCGCCTCGGAGACAGCAATGTCGACCGCGATACGGCCCATTCGGCTGTGGTCTTCTTCGGGCTTTACATGCTGATCTTCTTCTCCGCCATGCTCATCGTCACCGGCACCGGGCAGGACCTGGTGACGGCGCTGGGGGCCGTAGCCACCACGCTCGGAAACGTAGGACCGGGGCTCGGCAAGGTCGGTCCAGTCTATAACTTCGAGTCTCAGACCTTCATAGCCAAATGGGTCTACAGCTTCTGCATGCTCTGCGGCCGCCTTGAACTGTTTACGGTGCTGGTGCTCTTCTCTCGCGACACCTGGAGAAGATAGGCGCAGAGAGCAAAACCTTTCTGCAAATACGGAGGCCGGAGGAACAAGTCATCCGGCCTCCGTTTGACTGCTATCGTGACTGGCGCCGCTACAGCTTCGCGCCGCAGCCGGCGCAGAAGACCGCGTCCGGTTCAGCTTCAGCCCCGCATTTTGGACAGACTTTTTTATCGGCCTCCGTCATGGAAGCTCCGCAGCCACAGCAAAACCTGGCGCCCTGCGCGTTTTCACGGCCGCACTTTGGACACTTGCTGAGCGCCAGCGTGGCGCCGCAGCCGCTGCAGAACTTTCCGCCGCCGGCCGGCTTGCCGCAGACGGGACAAACGGTGGTCTTGCTCTCAAGCTTGCCGCTCCACACCGTTTGAGTCTCGGCTGCTTCGTCGATGTTGCGCTTCATGGCGTCGGATTTCGCTTTGGCAGCGTAGATCTCCTGTCTGGGCGCGCATTCGGTGCAAAGCCCCTCCGCTTCGTTCCAGCAGGCGTCGCAGACCCAGCTGCTGCACGCATGGCAGCGGTGAAAGTGGGGCGACGCTTCCCCTTGAGCGCGGGCGAGGGCCGCTTCATGCTCCCTGTGCCACTCCGGGTCCATGCCCTCGAAACGCTCAGACAGCACGCTCGCTCCCCGTTCCAGGTGTCCGCCCAGCTCCTCCGCGAAACCGCCGAACAGTCCGCCCAGCGCGCCAACGCCACGGGCAAGACCGCGCAGCCTGTTCTGTTTCCTGCAGGTCGAAGATTCGATGAATTCGCTTTTGTAGCCGTCCTGACATTTGTCGCAGTAAAACGTGAACTGGAACCCCGCGTCCGTCGAATTGTCCTCATAGTTGCGCGTGAACGATTTGAGCATACTTATCCCCATACCTCTCTTGTTCGGATGGCGTTGACGGTAAATACACACGGAAAATTTTGAATAACCAGCGCGGGCGCGAGCCTCCGCCCAACTCATTTTACCATCCCCGCGCAGCGTCCGCAACAGAGGGACAAATCGCCTGCTGCGGGAAACGCCGCGGCGGCGCCGGACTTTCGGCCCCAGCGTCTGTAAAAACGACGGTCGCAGCTCAGCCGCGCCGGTGACAAACGTTCCGGCTTGCGCCGGGAATCTATCCACCAAGATAGTCACACAAGATGTAGTGTTCCGTGGATAAGTTGGTGATGTATCTAGTGTATAAGTCCTGGCTAAAATATTTTTTTATGATAATATAAAAACCACGCGGGGCAATACACACGTAATTCGCGTCCCTCGCTTCATAAGAAATCAGGAGGTAGTCTTCATAATGCTTGTAAAGCCGCAGTTCAACAGGTCTGCGCAGGATATCCTGCGGGACCGCTATTTATGGAAGGACAGCAACGGACAACCCAAGGAAACGTCGGAGCAGATGCTCGTGCGCGTCGCCACTCACGTGGCTTCGGCCGAAAAGACGACGGCGCTTCAGTACAAATGGGCTGACGAATATTACGACATTATGGCAAAACTTCTCTTCATGCCGAACAGCCCCACGCTTATGAACGCAGGGCGCAAGGCTCCTTACGGACAGCTTGCAGCCTGTTTCGTGATCGGCGTCGAGGACTCCATGGACAGCATTTGCGAGGCTCTGCGCAAGCAGATGCTGATCCACAAGAGCGGCGGCGGCACCGGCTTCAACTTCTCCAAACTCCGCAGCGCGGGAGCGCGCGTGCGCAGCACCAATGGGCGCGCCTCCGGCCCCGTCTCCTTCATGGGGCTTTTCGACAAGGCCACCGAGACGGTCCAGCAGGGCGGCATGCGCCGCGGCGCCAACATGGGCATCCTCAACATCGACCATCCGGACATCCGCCAGTTCATCCACTGCAAGGACAAGGACGGCACCATCGCGAATTTCAACATCTCCGTCGGCATGACCGACGAGTTTATGAAAAAGGCCACGGACGACCCGAACGGCGAAGAGGCCAAACTGCTCGCCGAGATCGCGGACTCCGCCTGGCGCACCGGCGACCCCGGCATCATTTTCCTGGACGCCGTCAACCGCGGCAACACCACGCCGAACCTGGGGCCGCTCATGAGCACCAACCCCTGCGGCGAGTCGCCGCTCTATCCCAACGAGGCCTGCAACCTTGGCTCCATCAACCTCGCGCGCATGATCGACAAGTACGGCAGAGTGGATTTCGAGCTGCTGCGCCAGGTGGCCACCACTGCCACCAGGTTCCTCGACAGCGTCATCGACGTCAACCACTATCCGCTGCCGGAGATCGCCGCAGCCGTGCAGCTCACGCGCAAGGTGGGACTCGGCGTCATGGGCTGGGCGGATCTGCTTTTCCAGCTCCGTATCCCCTACGACAGCGAAGAGGCCTGCGAACTGGGCGCTGAGGTCATGTCAACTATAAAAGAAGCGGCCGATGCCGAATCCATCGACCTCGGTATGGAAAAGGGCGTGCCCGAGCCTCTGGCTCATCTGGGCCGCCGCAACGCCACGCTCACCTGCATCGCTCCAACCGGCACCATCGCGCTGCTGGCCGACTGTTCGGGCGGCATCGAGCCGGTCTTCGCGCTCGAGCATACGCGCGTCCGCACGCAGGTGGACGGCACCAAGGTCGTCATGAAGCAGGTCAACCGCTATTATGAAGAGGCCGTCAAAGATGGCATGCCGGAAGAGCAGCTCAAAAAGGTCTTCGTCACCTCGCACAACATCGAACCGGAAGCCCATATCCGCATGCAGGGCGTCTTCCAGAAGTACACGGACCTGGCCGTTTCAAAGACGATCAACATGCGTCACGAAGTATCCGTGCAGAATGTGCTTGATTCATACGTGCTGGCCTGGCGCGAAGGCTGCAAGGGCATCACGATCTACCGCGACGGTTCCAAGTTCACGCAGGTCCTCTACAGCAAGGACGAAGAGCATCAGCCGGCCGCAGACGCGGCGGATGAGAAGGAAACCGCAGACCGCGAACCGGTGCCGGTCATGGCTGCGAAAAAGCCGCTCAAGCTTTTCCTCAAAAGGGCCTGAAACTAAAACAGCAAGTCCGACCGGCGAACCTTGCCGGCTGCAGACGAAAAAGCGGGACGCACGCGAAAAACGGGCGGCCCGCTTTTATAATGCACCGCCAAACGCAAAACAGCCTGTAAAATTTTACGCGCTTGCAGATTATGCCGCGCGGAACCGGCCGCCGGATCCATGCAGGTTTAGGACAATGTCCGAAGTCTTCGCAAACAGCGCATCGGCCCGCCCGGAACCGTGGTTTTAACAACCGGAGGAGCATCCCTGCCCGCTCCCGGCGATTTGCGCAGAGTCACGCTTTGGCAGGAGATAAACATACCGCGCCCGTTTCCGTCAGCCGGAATCGAAAAGTGTCTGCGTCGTTGAGCTGACGCCGCTTTTGGGATAAAATAGAGAAGGATAGACTCATAAAGAGCCCCTCCTTATGGCTGTTAATCGGAGACGTGTATGATGAACGGTACAGACTCGACAGGATCACTGCGAAACAAGCTGCTTCAGCTCATTCCGTCCGGCGTGGGCGTGTACGACGTGACCGAGACCGCCGTGCGCAAGGAATACCTCAACGACGGCTATTACCAGATGATCGGAGCCAGGCGTGACGAACGCGGGCAGTTTGACGGCACCAACACTGTCAACGCGATACACCCGGACGACGTCAGGGGGCTGCTCGCCGAAGCCAGAGCCTCCATCCGCGAACGGCGGATGTTCAGTTACCGATTCCGCGTGCTGGCCGGCGGCGGCGATTACATGTGGGTCGCCATCCGCGCCAACCACATAACGCTCGACGATAAGACGGAACGCTTCTACGCGGCCTATTACGACATCGACGAGCTGATGCGCACCCAAGAGCAGCTGCGCGAAAACGAGCTGATGTTCCGCAGCCTGCTCAAATATTCCGAGAACGTGCACTTCACCTATTACCCTCAGCGCGGGTTCTACGAAGTGATGGTGATGCCAGAGAAGCTCAAGGCGCTGCCAAAGCGGATGGAAGATTTTCCGGAGTCCTTTATCGAATATACGGCCATGAACAAGACCGACGCGGCCGAGTACCGCAGAATGGTCGGCGAGATAGACGCCGGCGCCCAGGAGGCCGAATGTACCGTCCGCATTCGCTATCTCGGCAAATACATCTGGTACCACGTGCGGCTCATGAACTTCCTAGACTCCGACGGACGCCCCTTAAGGGCCATCGGCAACGCGGTCGACATCGACAGCTTCAAGGAGGCCGAAAAGGCCTTCCGCGAAGAGAAACTGCGCATGAAATCACTGCAGGGCGGCATTTTGGCGGCATCCTGCTTCAACGTCTCAAGCGACTTAAACATCGACCTCAACAACGATGCAAACCTCAGTTATCAGGATCCGCAATGCAAGGGCATCTACGAAGAGGCGGCGGCCATCGATCCGGAGATCGTCAGACAGAATCCAGCCACTCTCAAAGTGCTGCTGGCAGCCGCCGAGCAGATCCCGGACTCCAGGCACCGGCGCGAATTTCTGCTCACCTGCAGCCACGCCGGCATGATGAGGCTTTACGAATCAGGCAGGAAGGAAGTCGCCCTTGAATACCGCCGCTGGACGGGGCGCGGACTCATCTGGGTCTCCACGCGCATGGCTCTGCTGCCGGACCCAGAGAACGGCGAGCTGCTGGCCTTCTACTACACTTCAGACATCAACGACCGCATCATCTACCGCCGCATAACGGGACAGATCCTCTACAGAAATTACGAGACCGTCTCCTACTACGACATGAACTCCGGCAAACTGTACGTCAAGGCGCCGCACGACCGGGCCGGGATCTCCTTTTCACCTGTATCCTACGAGGACGCCGTGGAGGCTGCGGTCCAAAAATATGTAGCGCCGCAGGAGGCCGACGAGGTCAGGGAAAAATTCTCCATCGCCTCCATTACCGCGGCTCTGGAGCGGGAACAGGTCTATTCCATCTACTACGAAGGCCTGGAGCGCGACGAGACACTGCCAGGTCGGCCCTGCAAGCGCATGAAGAGCGATTTGTTCTACCTCGACGAGCACCGCGACGTCATCGTGATCCTGCAGACCAACGTGACCGCTATCTACGAACGCGAGCGCGAGAACCGCGAAAAAATGGCCGCCGCGCTGGCCGCAGCCGAAAGCGCCAACCGTGCAAAAACGGAGTTCATCTCGCGCATCAGCCACGATATCAGGACGCCAATCAGCATCATCAGCAGCATGACGGACTTTGCGTTCGCCGATCTGGGCGACGTGGAAAAGCTCAAAAACGACCTCGCGCGGATCAAATCAGCCGACACGTTCCTGCTGAGCCTCATCAACGATGTGCTCGACATCTCCAAGATCGACAGCGGCAAGATCGAGCTGGAGCCGGAGCCGTATCCTTACGAAGAGTACACGGCCAACCTGCGCAACATGCTGGAACCGATGTGCGAGAGCAAAGGGCTGACGTGCTGCGTCGAACGCCGCAACAAAGTCGGCACCATCGTGGCGGACAAGATCCGCCTCAACCAGATCTCTCTGAACCTCATCTCCAATGCGGTCAAGTTCACGCCGCCGGGAGGCAGCGTCACCTACTCCTCCATCAGCGAGGAACTGCCGGACGGCAGGATCCTCTTCGGATTTGAGATCAAAGACACAGGCATCGGCATGAGCGAAAAATTCCAGCAGTCCATGTTTCAGCCGTTCACCCAGGAATACGACAATCCAGACCGGCCAAGGGGCATAACCGGCACCGGCCTGGGGCTCTCCATCGTGAAAAGAATGGTGGACCTCATGGGCGGCGAGCTTGTGGTAAAGAGCGAACTTGGCAGAGGAACGACCATGACCTGCCGCATCATATTTCCGAACGCGGACAAAGACCCGCGTTGGCGCGGCTGGAGCAACGCTTCGCCGCGCGGCGGAACCGCCGCCGGCACCCTGCGCGGCAAGGTGCTGCTGGCCGAGGACAACCCCATCAACACGGAGATCGCCGTCAGGATCCTGGAAGCCTTTGGGCTCGAAACAGATTGCGCCGAAGACGGGGCTCAGGCCGTGGAAAAATTTGCAGCCGCTCCGCCTGGCTGTTACCGCGCGATCCTGATGGACATCCAGATGCCGGTCATGAACGGCTACGAGGCGACTGAGAAAATACGCACTCTCTCGCGGCCTGACGCCAAAAGCGTACAGATCATCGCCATGACGGCGGACGCTTTTGCGGACGCGGCCCAGCGCGGCCGAGAGGCGGGCATGGACGAATACCTCGTCAAGCCGCTCGACCCGGTAAAAATTCGCGAAGTCCTCTCCAAAAGCTGTGGAAAATAAATAAAAGCGGACCGTCGGTTTATCGACGATCCGTTTTTTGTGTCGTTTGTTTTCTGGCGCCGGTTGCCGTTCAGCGCGGTTCGGAGAGCAGCGCGGCCGCGTCTATCTCCGTCCAGTCCTGGAGGTTGGGGATCTTGAGCCAGAGCTGCATCTTGGCCGGGACCACCGTCAGCTGGTACATGGTGAAATCAGCAAGGGTGGCGCCGCCCTTCTCGTAAGGCGTATCGAGGATCGCCATCATACTCTTTGCGTTCAGCCTGCCTCTGTTCTTGGCGGCCAGAGCCGTAAGGTTCTTTTTTCTCGAAACGCTCAGCCAGCTCTTCTTGTCAGACGGCTCGGCCAGCCCCCAGGCCGCGTTCGCAAAATGGTTTGTGAGCACCATGAGACCGGGGGCGACCGACGGGGCCTCCTCCACGCCGAAGGTCGGCCACTCGTAGGCCCTGGCGCTCTGCGCGTCCGCCACGCCGATGATAAAGGCGCTGCTGGAATTGGTGGTGTGGAAGAAAGCGTCCGCGTATCTGAGATCGGGAGCCTCGAAGAGCAGCGCGAAGAGCGACTGCGTGACGTGGGTGCGGTTAGCGTAATGCAGCGAGCCGCCCGAAGGCGAGCCGTTGTTGAGCTCAACGAAAAGCCCCTTTTCATTGAGGCCGTTGACCGCGTACATCTCGCCGGCGTAGCCGACCGTGAGAGCGGACAGAGAGCCGTCGCCAGGATGGAAGACGGCGACCGCAATATCGGGCGCCAGTTTTTTGAACCAGACCGGGAAATAGTCGTAGTTGCGGCCAAAGACGAGCGGCCCTGCCGCGCAGGGACCCCAGGCCGCCAGGCCGGCGCAGGCCGAGAGGCCGGAGACCATCTCCACGCAGTTCACGATCTTGAGTTCGTCGGCCGCAAGCCCGGAGGTCTCGGCCATGCCCGCGATCAGCTCACGATAGCGCCAGGGAGAGTTCGCATAGTAAAGATCTGCCGTCTCGCGCATAAGCTTCATATTTTCAGGCTTTTTGAGCGCCACTTCGCCGATGATGGCCGCCTCGTAGACGTGCCTCAGTTCGGGAGCCAGCAGCGCGCCATACTGGCGGCCCATGGCGCGCCAGGTGCCGCGCAGCTCCACCACGTTCATGGAACCGACCGCATAGCGGACGCCGCCCTCGAACTTCTGAACGACCTCGCTGCCCCTGGCAGGCGGCGCGGCGAAGGCCGCACCGCAGAAGACCGCCAGCAGCATTATCGAAAACAGCGCTGCAGAAACATACTTCCTTCTATAAAAATATTTCATTTGTGACGTCTCTTTTCCGGTTATTTTATGCCTCGTAAATTGGGATTCGGAAGAGCATTTAATCATTTGCTGTCATTTCGACGGCCAGGGAAGCAGAGAACCAGCCGCAGGCTGTGTGAATCGCTTTGTATCTCCATCAGAGCCAAATCAGCGCATTTCTGATTTGTGCGACTCGGCTGGTAGTTACATCAGGACGAGCAAAGCGAGGACGTGGCAATCTTGTTTCACACAGAGGTTATGGAAATATCAAAACCTAAAAGCGCAAGACAAAGGCAAGATTGCCACGGGCTGCGCCCTCGCAATGACGGGAAATGATTAAGACCTAGACTGCGTGTTTTCAAAACCTACCCCTTCGGCAAGCAGTGAAATGTAATTGTCAGCGCGAATAGCGGCGATAATTACAGTGAATCGCTCAGGCGGCGGCGCTTTCCCGCCGATGGATGAGGGTTCTGCTTTTCGCTTCTCATCTAAATCCCAATTCAGAGAATGATCCTTTCCTCATCGTCCCCGAACGATTCCATTGAGGCCAGAGCGGCTTTTGTCTTGCTCTTTTCCTGCAAGTAAAGCGCCGGATGAGACAAAAAAATCAACACCCAAGCCGCCCAATTCCCGACAGACCCTTTTGGGAACAACGAGACAGATCATTCTAAATACTTTTCTGCCTTTACGCCCTCGCGAGCCTCAGCGTGCCGCTGCTGAAATCCGCCGTCAGTTCGCCGCTGTCAATGAGCGGCGTCAGCAGCGCGGAAACGGCGCTGACCGTCAGCACGTACTGGGCCAGATCCATCCTGATGCCGTGGCTCTGCGCCAAAGCGGCAAGTATCTCGTCGCGCGTCAGCGGCTCTTTGCAGATCTCCAGCAGCTCCGCGCGCAGCTTCAGCACGCAGTTCCTGTTGACATCCACAAGCGGTTTAATGTCCGTGCAGACGTCGCCGTGCGAGGGCACGAAGAGGTCGGCGCTCATTGTTTCGAGCCGGTCGAACGTCTCCAGCATCTTCGCGCTGTCGGCCACGAAGGGCACGCCGTACTTGGACAGCACGCGCTCCGCGATCACCGCGTCACCCGTGAAAAAGACACCGTCCGGCGTTGTGAGGCCTATCTGCCCGTGCGAGTGTCCCGCCAGGTCCACTGCTTTAAGCCCCCAGCCCTCCAGCTCCTCGCCGGGAGCCAGCTGCTTCGTGACCTGCGAGGGCTCCGCCTCCATGAAATCCGTGCGGATGACCTTGGGTGACGCCGCCGACCAGAGCCAGTTCGTTTCAAACTGCGTGTGCTCGATGCAGGCGGCCTCCAGCGGAGAAGCTGCGACGCCGCACTCGGTTCGCTTCTGGATGAAATGGTTGCCGCCGATGTGGTCCGCGTGGCAGTGTGTATTGACGATCCACTTCACGTTCCAGCCCTTCTCGCGCACCAGCTTCAGCACGCGCCGTCCAGAATCGGCGCTGGCGCCCGTGTCGATCAGCGATACTTCGCCGTCCTTCACGTAAACGCCCACGTTGACAGGCGACAGGACCGCCCAGGTGTTGCCCTTGAGATTTGTCAGCTCCAGCATCGTTCAGCCCCTCTTTTTATCAGCTGCGAGAATGATTCCGGCCACCGCCTCCGCGATCGCAGCGTGGCCTTTTTCGTCGAGGTGGACAAGGTCCTTTTCGCTCGGCTCGGCCACTGATGCCGCGTCGAGGAACAGACAGCCGGCAGCCTCGGCCATGAGCTTGTAATTTGCCGCCAGCTTCCTGCTGACGGCCAGAGACTTTTCGTCAAACTGCGGATCGTTCTCCGGCTTCCAGATCTCGCCGCCGAGATGAACCGGCGCCACGACCAGAATAACGGGCGGGTGCTGCGCCGTCTCGCGTTTCACGACGCGCACGACCTGTGCCACGCCTTTGGCGATCTCAACGGCCGAAACGCCGTAAAAGCTCTTGCAGTCGTTGGTGCCGAGCATGATCACCACGTAGTCGAGCGGCCTGTGCGTGCGCACGCAGGGAGTGATGTAATCGATGGCGCGGCGGCAGGAGACATTCACGTCGTGATAGATGGTCGTGCGGCCGTTGAGCCCCTCCTCGATCACGTAAAAATCCGTTCCCAGCAGGCTCTGGAGCCTGCCCGGCCAGCGCACGCCGTAATCGTAGCGGTCAAAAGTGCCTGGAATGTGGCCGTAGGTATTGGAATCACCGAAGCAGAGCACGCTCTTTCTCAATTTATCGCCTAGCCGCGAGCAGCTCTGTAAATTTTTTTAATGTCTTCGCCGCCGAGCTTCCGGAAATTGCCGATCTGCCGCTTGCCGAAGAACGTGCACTTAAGCGCCAGTTCGTCGATCTGCGCGTCCGTGAGCTCAATGCCGAGCTCGCGAATGGAAGTCGGCATCTTGATCGAGCGGTAGAAATCCTCCACCGCCCTGATGCCCAGCTCCGCAGTGGCCGCGTCGCCGTCGCCGGGCTCAACGCCCATCACCCTGACCGCGAATTTAGCGAAGCGCTGCGGCTTCGTATCCAGCACATAGCGGGCCCAGGTAGGCCAGATCGCCGCCAGCCCCGCTCCGTGGGCGCAGTCGAACATGCCGCCCAGTTCGTGCTCCAGCTGATGGCAGGCGAAATCCTTGACGCCGCCGCAGCCCGTGAGCCCGTTGTGCGAAAGGCTCGAAGCCCACATCAGGTCAGCGCGCGCCGCATAATCGCGCGGATGATCTTTTAATACGAGTGCGCAGGCCATCACGCGGCGCATCAGCCCTTCGGCCAGTTCATCCGTGAGCTCAAGGTCCGGGATGGTCGTAAAATAGCGCTCCATCGTGTGCATCATAATGTCCGTGGCGCCGCTGGCCGTCTGGTAAGCGGGCAATGTGTAAGTCAGCTCCGGATCCATCACCGCGAAGCGCGGACGGCAGACGTCAGAATTGCAGCCGCGCTTGAGCCCGCCCTCCTCGTTCGTGATCACGCTGGAATCGCTCATCTCGCTGCCAGCCGCCGCGATCGTCAGCACGCTGCCAACCGGATAAGTCGCCGTGGGAACCGCCTTGCCGCAGTAGAAATCCCACACGTCACCCTCGTAAGCCAGCCCGTAGCCGATCGCCTTGCAGCTGTCGATCACGCTGCCGCCGCCCACCGCCAGCACAAAATCAGCCCTGAACTCCTGCGCGAGTCTGATACCCTCGCGCACCTTCGAAAGCCGCGGATTCGGCACCACGCCGCCCAGCTCCGTATGGGCCGCGCCGCTCCCGTCAAGCGAAGCCAACACGCGCCCCAGCAGCCCGCTCTTCACCGCGCTGCCGCTTCCGTAGACCACCAGAGCGCGGGAGCATCCCTGCTCCCTGACAAGAGCGCCAGTCTGCTCCTCCGTCCCCTTGCCGAAAACGACCTTGGTAGGCGCGTAATAAACGAAATTCTGCATTTGTCCGATTCTCCCGTAAATATGATTTTATGAAATCCCCGCGCCGGCCTTTGACTGCCCGCCGGCGTTGCAAAGGAGGCCTCCGCGTCCGGCGCGAAAACCCCCTTATATGCTTCCTCGGCCGACCAGCGTCATCACGTAATCGGTGATCGGCCCATCCGTGCAGCTTTCAAAAAAGAGCTCGCGGAACCGCTTCCCTGCCACTGCACCCTTCACCAGCCCCTGGTCGAGCCCCTGCAGACAGGTCGCGAGGTCCTTGAAATTATTGGCCCGCACCCTGTCGAGAATTTTTTTGTTCTGCTGTTCTATTCCGGCGCGCTCCTGCGGGTAGCCCTGGCCGCCTGAGGTACCGAAAAGTTTCTCGAAAGTGTACTGCAGATTCAGCTCCGCGCCCCAGCCGAAGCCCTGGGCGAAGGGAAGGGAGACGCAGTTGCCGTCGTTCACCTGCGCGAAAAGATAGGCGTCGCAGGGGTTGGTGACATGTCCGCAGAGCAGGCCGGGGAAGCTGTTGCAGGCCAGCATCGCCCCCTCGCCGGTGCCGCAACCGGTCACGATGAAATCCGCCGCCTTGGCAGCCAGCAGGATGGACGCAAGCACGCCGACCTGGATGTAGTTCAGCTGTGCTTCGTCCTCTGGCGAATACATGCCGTAGTTGAAAACAATGTGCCCAAACGGCACCGCCGCCTTCTTCAAAGCCGCCTCGACGATCTGGTTTTTGCCAGCCTGACTATTCTCGTTGATAAGAGCTATCCTCATACTTTTCCCCTCCAAATCTTTGTGGAGCGATATTGGCTTGCTTCGTCAATTATATATCACAACGCCTGGCTTAAGAACTTCCGCGGCAGGATCGCAGCCAAAGATGAAAAGCCTCCGAAAACAGAAGCCTCCTACGCGCGGCCGCAAACCGTCAATATACAAAAACTCCCCGCCACTGGAATACTTTCCGCCGGAGAAGAGCCGCTTTTAGTATGATATCGCGAAGCGCGTTCGTCGCCCAATCGTAAAACGAGGCTTGTTTACCATCGCCGTTTTGTAGTATAATTACAAATCCAGTGAGGGATGACACTGGTTTAACAAAAATCCGCAGGATACCGGCGGCAGGGTGAGAACCCGTCAACAACGGGCCGGCCGACGCCTCTGCCGTCGTAAAACATGCAGTCCCGTGCTTTGGGACAGCTGGCAGGGCCTGATACCGCAGCCGATAAGGTGGGCGGCCCCCGTGAGCGGACACATATAAACCATTCCAGTTGAGCTGGCCGGGCCAGGCAGTGATAAGACCACAAGGCTCCCAAAATCACAGGGGCGCCCGCGAATATCCTTCAGTCAGCACCCTGCATTTTCACTGACGTTTTTGCGAAAGTCGCACAACAGAGCTGAACTCATTCAAGTTCCATATCCATCCTGCTAAATAAGAATTTATAGCATTATTTTGAGAATCGCCGATTTATGTCATGCTTTTGTTCAAAGCATAGGATCTATTGAGCCTCTCCGACCCTATTCTCAGAATTCGATCGTCATTTCGCAACGATGCTGTATGGAACCGGAACCCAGCGACTTGTCTTACCTGCCGCACAGCCTGAAAGCAGGGCCGCCAACGTAACTGACAGCTGACCTACGCAAAACGCCAAAAGCGGCGGGTCCCCTGACTATGGATGTCTGGCCAAGCCTAGCATGACTGATTCTTATTTGTGCTAATGAATATTCTGCTGATGATATTTTTGCGTTGAGCAGCGCGTCTCTGAACCCCAATTTCGGTACTCCTGATATGGAATTTGCATCAGCCTTGTTCTAGCGCTAAAAAGATAACTGTATGTTTATATAATTTGTAATTTGTGCGAAAACAATCAGGAAGCGCAACGCTGAGAATTGGTCAGAATAACATCTGACTAATAGGAATATCGTTATTTGCAAAATAACAAAATATATCATTAAATCTTGCAAACAGTGATAATATCTGTACTATATATTTATTTATTATTTTTATAAAAAGAAACCTCTCCCGTCAGCCTAAAAACTAGGCCGACGGGAAAACGGCCTTTGAAAAATGCATACATAACTATATATATTCCGCACTTCAAACAAGCTGATGGGTGATAAACTGAAAAACCTCTTCTGATTTCCGAATACCGTCTCCGCAATGGCGGAAGACATGTCGTGACAAACGTCAATATCGCGCTGGAATACTCAGCCGCGCAGGCGCCTCTGATTTTCACGAGCGCAAAACAGTCATGCATATTTTTATATTTTGCTCAGGGTCGCCGTGACCTCAGGCAAAATTTTCATTTTGCCGTTCATTGAGCCATATTTTGTAGGCGCCGTGCCTAGAAGAGCGCAAATCCAACGACTGGGCGCGCCGCAGGAGAACCACAGAACACGCTCAAGGGGCCCGTTACGCGGGCTGCAAATCAGTAATGCGCGTCAAGACCGTCTTGCAGCGTTTCGGCGATCTCCGAGTCGAACGCAGCCGAAGCGAGCCGGCAAGAGACCTTAACGCAGCCCTCCGGATCAACGGTAACTGCTCCTCCGTCCGGCGCCGCCTCGTATCTTATGCTGTAGCGGTGATTTTGCGATCCGCAGCTAAGGTATAACACGAACATATCGTTCGCGCGGCAGGCGGCGAATCTCCGCTTAAGGTACGCCGCGGCCTCAGACACGGAACCGACTTCCAGATTTACGTCTTCCATGAGCTGCACCTCTTTCAATTATGTTCTGCTATGCCTTATTTTATCATTGTCATTGCGCGGCGGTGCGATATCGCTGCCTGCTGCTCTTGGGTTTTTCCGACATCGTCGGCAGAAGCCTACAAAAAAGGACGGGCTTGCGCCCGTCCTTTTCGTTGCTTTGAATTGAAGGTCTGAAACTAAACGACCATCGGTTCGACGATCTTTTCGCCGCGTTCGAACCTGTGGTAATCCATAATGGTCGGGTCGATGATCGGCTTGGTGCCGTTGAGCAGAGCGGCCATGACCTGTCCGGAGACCGGGCCCAGCATGAAGCCGTGGCCGGAGAATCCGGTGGCATGCCAGAAGCCCTTAACGTCGGTCTCGCCCAGGATAGGAGCCGAGTCAGGAGTCATGTCGTAGCGGCCGGCCCACTGGCGGACCACACGGATGTTCTTCGTTCTCGGAAGCAGCTTGAGGACTACTCTGGCGATGCTCGCGAGCGGGTCTACGTTGGACGTATAGCCGATCTTGCGCGGGCCGGAGGGGCTTTCGCCGGCGATGATGGAGCCGTGCGGACGCTGCTGGACGTAGTAGTTGCCGCTGAAGCTCATGAGCATCGGCGGGCAGACGCCCGGTTCGACCGGTTCTGTGATGAAGATCTGATGGCGTTCAGCCCAGTTCGGGAGCTTGATGCCGGCCATAGCGGCCACATCCTGAGCCCAGGAACCGGCGCAGTTGACGACGCAGTCGCAGGAGATGTCGCCACGATTGGTCTTGACGCCCTTGATATGTCCGTGTTCAACCGTGAGTCCGGTGACTTCGGTGAACTTGTAGAACTTGGCGCCATAGCGCTTGGCGGCTTCCTGGAACGCGAAGGTGGTGAGGAACGGGTCCGCATGTCCGTCGCGCTGATAGAAGGTGAAGCCGATCGCGTCTTCGCAGGCAAAGCCCGGGCAAAGTTCGCGGGCGCGCTTGAAGTCGGTGAAGACTTCGCTCATGATGCCGAGTCTGTGCTGGACTTCGACGTTCTTCTGGAACTGCGACCACTCTTTTTCCTGGTAGGCTACCATGATGTAGCCGGACTGGTTGAGTCCCGTGGGCAGGCCGAGCTCTTCGTCGAGGTGCTCGAAGGTGTCGAGGCAGGCAAGAGCCATGCGGCAGTTGAGCTCAAGGCCCCACTGGGCGCGAATGCCGGCTCCGCAGCGTCCGGTGGAACCGGAGCAGACGGTGTTCTTTTCAAGAAGGATGACGTTCTTCCTTCCGGACTTGGCGAGGTAGTAGGCTGTGGCAACGCCGTTGATACCGCCGCCGATGATGACTATATCAGCTGTTTTCGGAAAATCGTTAGCCATTGATCTGCACCCCCTACTTCTCTTCTCTGTAGTCGGCGGCAAGGAGGCCGATCTTGATCGGTTTGACAGGCGGTCTCATCGTGCCCGGGCCGATCTCGGAGATGGGCTTGCCGGTGGCTTTGGACAGTTCGCGCAGAATGATGTCTCTGCAGCCGCGGCCCTGGCAGGGTCCCATACCGACGCGAAGTTCTCTCTTGAGTTCGTCAAATGTGTCGTAACCGCGCGCGATCCACTCGCGGATCGTATCGATTTCGACTTCTTCACAACGGCAGATAACATGTGCTTTTGCCATGGCTAGCGCACCACCTTTATGGCTCTGATGTCAGAGACGAGTTTCTTCGGTATGACGACGCTCACTACGTTCGTGCTGTCCTTAAAGGGCTGCATTACCGCAAGCACTTCGCCTTCCGCTACTTCTTCGCCAGTCCTGTTGAGGCATTTCACTTTGTCGCCCTTCGCAGGCACCGGGATGAGTTCGTACGGGAGCTTTATTACCGCTTTGTCCGGTCCGTAGGTGAGGTCTATTACAAAGCAGGCGAGTCCCGGGCATTTCGCTACGCACATGCCGCAGCCTGTGCATTTCTCATAGTCGATGGCCGGCGTGTCGTTGATGTCTTTGAAGGGAACTACCGCTCCCGACGGGCAGCTGGTGCCGCACGGGTTGCACGGTATTCTCTGCGGGCATTCTATTACGACCAGTCCGCCTTTTTTGTTCTCCCACAGTTCTTTCGGCGGCAGGACCGCTCCCGGTCTGTTGTCTGTCAATACTCCGCTGTTGAAGAGTTTCTCTTTTTCTTCTGCTGTGCAGTTGCAGGCCATTGTTCTACGCCTCCCATCCTTCGACCATTACCTGAGCGATGCCGGCGCGGATTTTGGTTCCTACTTCGCCCGCGCGGAGGTGGTCAAGTCTGGCCCAGTATTCGTCGAATTTCTTTGCGTCCATTTTCTTGCCGAGGGCTTTGGCGGCGCTGTAGCCGGCTATCCTGCCTTCTACCATGGCGGAGCTGGCTTCTTCTATGCCGGCTGCGTCTCCTGCTACCCAGAGGTCTGGGTTGCTGGTGCGCATGGTTTTGTCTCTGAAGGGGACGTGTCCGCAGAGCTGCGGTACGAATTGCATTTTGGCGCCCGCCTGCCAGAAGATTTCTGTGGTGGGGGTGAGGCCTACGGCCATGCAGATGACGTCGCAGTCGATTTCCTGCGGTTTGCCGATGGGCTGGAATTTGTCGTCGATTTCGCTTATTACTGCTCCCGTTACGTAGTCTTCGCCTTTGGCTTCGAGGATCGTGTGTCTGAGCAGGATGGGGATGCCGAGTCTTCTGATTTTAGCCGCGTGGACCCAGTAGCCGCCGATTTTCGGCATGGCTTCCACGAGTCCCACAACTTTGACTCCCGCCTGGGTGAGCTGGTAGCTGACTATCAGTCCGATGTTGCCGGCTCCGACCATGAGGACTTTTTTGCCGGGGAGTACTCCGTAGACGTTCATGAGCGTCTGTACTGCGCCTGCTCCTACTACTCCGGGGATGTCGTTGTTGGGGAAGGGGAGCATTCTTTCCTGCGCTCCGGTGGCTATTACCGCTTTTTTCGCGTGGATGCGGTAGTATTCGTCTTCGCCTTTCATGGCTGTGTAGACTCCGTCTTCCGGATAGTATCCTGTGCAGGTGGTGTTGACGCGCATTTCTATTTTGTCGCCGAGCTCTTTGATTTCGTCCATGAGGATGCCGGCGATTTTGTAGCCGCGGGTGCCCGCGTATTCGTCTTTGCTGCCGAAAAATTTGTGGGTCTGTTTTACCAGCTGGCCGCCCATGTGGAGGTCGCTGTCGAGTACGGTCACTTTGACTCCCGCCGCCGCCGCTTCCGCCGCCGCGCAGAGTCCTGCCGCGCCGCCGCCCACTACGAGGAGGTCTGTGGTCAGGTCTTTGTTCATTGCTTATTCCCCCTATTCCGTTTCGAGCGGTACGAGGCCCTTGCCTTTTTGGGTCTCGACTTTCATGCCGGCCGCGAGCGGGGTGACGCAGGTCCTTACGTTTGGCACTCCGTCCACTGTCATGAAGCATGAGCTGCATTTCCCTATCGCGCAGAAGAACCCGCGCGGACGCTTCATGAGCGGCGATACCCTGAATACTCTCACGCCGTTCGCGGTGAGCGCCACCGCTATCGGTTCTCCCTCGTAGCCCTTGAGTTCTTTCCCGTCAAAGCTGAAACTTACTTCTTTGCCGTGCTTGAACTCCAAGATCGGGTGTTTCTGTATCAGTTCCATGAATTCTCCACTCCTTCAAAGAACGGCTTGTATGTTCTCAAATATGTAAAATTCCGCCTGTCGCAGCTTCGTCTGTCTATATGTAGAGGAACAGAACGCCGACCAGCACCATGTAGATGCTGAGCGGAAAGTACTCCATCATAGCCTTGAGAGGGTCGACTTTCTTCTTGAGCACGCCAGCCACCAGCGCGCAAACCACGAGGGCCGTGATGCTGGTGGGTGGGAATCCCTGGGCGCCGGACGCAATGTGCGCGCCGGCCACCGCAAGTTTGGCCGGATCGACGCCTATTTTGACAAGCGCCGGAGCGAGCCATGAGAAGATCGTGTTCTGTGATGTGGACTGAGAACCGGTGAGGGCTCCTACAACTATCATAGCCAGAGTGCCGCCGAGCTTAAGCGTGTTAGGCGAAAGGTGGGTAGCAAAATTGTTGACCGCGTCGATCTGCCCGGCCGAGTAAAAAGCTCCCAGCAGCAGCGCCGAACCGAGGAAGACGCGCAGTCCCGGCACCGCGTTCTTGACGCCGTTTTTAATGATCGTCCAGCCATGAGACCACACGGTTTTGTAGGCAAACGAGATGACCGTCGCGGCAATCAGGAAAGTGACTATATAGTTGGCAATGCCCTTTACGATAGTGATACCGCTGAGCCAGGTCACCAGAGGCCCGGCGACCAGATTCACAAGATTGACCTTCCAGATGACGTTGATAATGACCATCAGGATCAGGCAGACCAGCGGGATGAAGGAAAGCCATCTGCCGGCCATGATCTCCCACACTGTTCCTTTGGGGATCAGTTCGGACGGCAGTTCCTTGATCTTCACGAAGTGATAGGCCATGTAGAAGCAGCTCAGCGCAATTCCGATGCCGATGGTGACGTAGGTGTAGTTGCAGGGAACGGTCACATCAAGGCCGACCAGGGACGACGAAAGGAAAATGGCCTGAGTGATAGGCGGCATAATGGAGCCGAGCATACCGCCGGCCGTGATGATGGCCACGATCTTTTCCGGTTCGATCTTAAGGTCATCCAATACCTTGATCACCAGGATGCCGATGACCGTGGCGCTGGCAATGGCATCGCCAAGCAGGGAACCGGCGATGCTGAGCGCTATCAGGGTCGTGACGACGATGCCTTTCGGCGATTTGCCGAAGACGCTTCTGAGCAGCGTAAGAACCGAATCAAGAGTCTTCAGCTGCGTCTGCGTCTCGGCATAAATGCTGCCGAACAGTCCCAGCGCGATGATCCACGCTAATTTGTCGAGTCCCAGGATCCACGCCTTCAGCCACGAGAGCGGATTGTAAACGCCGCCCATGAGCAGCGCCACGAATCCTGCCAATAACAGGCATATCATTACGTTGCCTTTTATAAGCGGGATCTTTTTAAACAGAATCAGCACGATCAAAAGACAAATTGGCACTATGACGGTGACCATTTTTCTTTCTCTCTCCTTTCTGCCTGTTTTAATAAACAGGCGCCGGCACCCACACCGGGCCCTTGCAACAAATCTCCTGTCACGTCTGCGTTTATGCCTCTGCCATTTCTACCGTTTGTTAATGTTTCTATATCTTCCTGTCTACCGCGAATGGAGTCAGATCCGCTTCGCTCTTGCCGTCGATGATCAGTTCCGCCATGCTCTTGCCGGTGATCGGCGAATAGGCGATGCCGTCTCCCTCGTGTCCCGCCGCCAGATAAAGTCCGCTGAACCCCGGAACTGCGCCCATAAACGCTTTGCCGTCCGGCGTATAAGGCCTCAGGCCGGCGAACGTACGGATCGCGCGGATCTTTTTAAGCGCCGGCACGATGCGGGCCGCATGAGACGTCACCGTGCGGAAGCCGATCTCCGTGACCCTCTTGTCAAAACCGACAAATTCGCGCGTGCTGCCGATCAGCAGTCCGCCCTCGCTTGTCTGTTCAAGCGCCATGCCGACTCCCAGGCGCAGAGCATCGTCCTGAGCTCCCTCAAGAAGCTCAGGATGATATTTAGCCGCGATATATCTCGCGCAAAGCATCACGTGGTGGATGAGCGGATCGACAGGTTCCGTGATGACCAGCTGTCCGCGCCTCGGTTTGATTGGAATATCGACGCCGAGTTTAGACATCAGCTTCGGAGTCTGTACGCCGCCGCAGTACACGACGGCGCCGGAACTGAATTTTTCGCCGCCGGCAATAACGCCTGTCACCTTGCCGCCTTCAGTCGTGATGTCGGTCACAGGCATGTTTTTACAGATAGTCAGGCCCTTTCGTTTGGCCGCGTGGAGATAGCCGTTGACAAGGTACATGGGGTTGACCTGGGCATCGCGGCTGCTGATCGTGGCTCCAACAATGTGAGGCGCCAGCGCCGGTTCGATCTTTCTGGCCTCGTCGCCCGTGAGCAGCTGAACGTCGAGCCCCAGCGACTGCTGTTTGGACATAAAAATTTTCATCGCTTCAAGTTCTTCCGGTCTCTCGATGACGATCATGCCGCCGCAGTGACGATACCCGATGTCCCAGTCCAGCTCTTCCGGCAGCGTTCTGTAAAGTATCTCAGAGGCCAGAGCCATCGTCAGATGGGGTCCGGGGCTCTTGGACTGCATGATGACAAATCCGTCGCAGGCGCAGGAACTGCCGCAGCCAAGGGTACCGCCCTCGATCAGGGTGACTTTGGCGCCTTTTTTTGTGAGGTTGTAGGCCACCGAAGAACCAATGACGCCGGAACCAATTACTATAATGTCCGCGTTTTTAACCATTCGTTACCCCTCCGTTTAAAAAAATTTTGGTTTCGCCGCCTCTGCCAGGCATTGAATATTAATTCCGGCCGGACCACCGTTCGGCCCGGCCGGGAAAATCTTAATCAAAAATCTCGTGTGAAACTTTTCCGATGATCTCGACGCCTTTTTTGATCTGTTCGTCGCTTACGCAGGAGTAACAAAGCCTGACTGAATTAGTGGACTTGTCCGGGTCAAGCATGAAAGCGCAGCCAGGGATACAGGCGACGCCTGAGTCCATGCCCTTTTCCACGAATTTGAGTCCGTCGTAGTCGTTGGGCAGGAAGAGCATTACATAGAGGCCACCTTCAGGCGAGCTCATTTTGATGGAAGGATGGAGTTTTTCCTTAAGCAGCTTGATCATCAGCTGGCTCTTGTGTCTGTAGGTCTCCTGACAGAAGGAGATATGTTTCTCAAAGTCGGAGCCCGTCAGGTATTTCTGCGCGATGTACTGGGCCAGCAGGTTGGAGTGCGTGTCCGTCATCTGCTTGGCGATGTTGAACTGCGGCGTGTAGGCCTTGTCAAAGACCGTGAAGCCGAGCCGGAAAGCGGGAGCGATGATCTTTGAAAGACTGCCCACATAGAATACACGACCGTCGCTGTCGAAGGACTTGATCGGCTTCGTCGGCTCGCCTTTATAGCGAAGCTCCGAATAAGGATCGTCTTCGAGGATCAGCACGTCATACTTCTGCGCCATAGCATAGAGAGCCTGGCGCTTTTCCATTGTGGCCGTAAAACCGGTCGGGTTCGCAAAGGTCGGGATGGTGTAAATTATTTTGACGTCCTGATTTGCTTTCAGCGTCTTCTCCAGCTCAGTCAAATCGAGGCCGTCTTCCCTGATGGGAACGCCCAGCAGTTTCTTGCCATAGCCGCGGTAGATGTTGAAGCAGCTGCCGTAGGAAGGCTGCTCCACAACGACGCTCTCGCTGCCGTTCAGGAAGATCTTGCAGATCAGGTCGATGCCCTGAGTGCCGCCGCTTGTGATCACCAGATCATTGCGTTCAAAGTCGATGCCGAACTTCTTCGCGAGGCGTTCTTTAAGGGCTTCGCGCAGCGGCGGAAAACCGAGCGCCATATTGTAGCGCAGCACCTTGTCGCGGTCTGTGAGCAGACACTCTGAAGCCAGCCTCGCCAGTTCTTCTATCTCAAAAGTCTCCGGGGCGGGGTTGCCGTTGGTGAACGCGAGCAGATTGCGTTTGGCCGCTTCCTCGGCGAACCTTCTGAGCACTGAACCGCTCAGATTCTGGAAACGATCGGCGATGTAATTCTTCATTATGTATTCACGCTCCTTGCCGATTCAAAGCGGCGGCGCGCAAAAACGGCCGCCGCGCCGAACCGTTATTTTTTAGCCACTGTGATGGCGAAGTCGGGGCAGCGGATCTCGCACTGCATACAGCCTACGCACTGGTCTTCGGCTTTGACCGACGGAGTGCCGAACTTGTCGAGCTCGAACACGCCCTTGGGGCAGTAGTGCGCGCAGAGTCCGCACTTTTTGCACCATTTGAGGTTGATGCTTACTGTATTTGCCATGGCTTATTCGGCCTCCTTCGATTCAAGCATTTTGCGTCCCACTTCATAACCTTCTTCGAACGCTTTGATGTTCAGTTCGTGTACTTTCTTCGGCAGACGGCCCAGTACTGTGTCCATCATCGCGTCCTTGCAGATGAATTTGTTGAGGCCCGTAATGATGCCCAGCGCCAGGATGTTCGCGGAACGGATCTCTCCCAGCGTGTCCTTCGCGTAGTTCGTAATGGGATATTCGTAGCAGCGACGGCCGGGGATCTTTTCGGCTTTTACAAAGGTGCTGTCGGTGACGATCATGCCGCCGTCCTTGACGCCGCCCCTGTATTCCTCGTAGGAGTCCTGGGTCATAGCCAGGAGCAGGTCGGCGGAGGCAACTTCGGGGAAGTTGATTTCGCCGTCGCTGACAATGACGTCGGAGCGGCTTTTGCCACCTCTTGCTTCGACGCCGTAGGATTGGGCGTGGACTGCGTTTTTGCCCTGGCGGATCATGGTCTCGCAGAAGATGATGCCGGACATGAGCAGCCCCTGGCCGCCAGAACCGCTGAGTCTGCACTCGTAGCGCGGAGCTTTGAGCGGTTCAGCCTTGTAATTGCTGTTGGCGGAGAGGTCCTTGGGCGCGGTGGAGTTCTTGATGCCTTCGACCATTCTCTTGTATTTGTCGAGGTATTCCTCGCGCGTGCTGTCCTTGAAGACGCCGATCACATATTTGCCTTCAAGTTCCTCTTCGCTGAGTTTGCTTGCCTGTTCGATGGTGATGCTGTTGTCGCGCAGCTTGTCGTACATCTGTGTGACGGCCTTGAAGCCGTTCCTGCCGCCGAAGCCGGTCGGGCACGGATCGAGCACTTCGATGACGCTGAAACCGTGGTTTTTGAAGCCGCGTTTGACGAGGTCGGGGATCTGAGCCGCATGGTAGGCCGTGGTGCGGGCCACAAAGGTTGCTCCAGCCGCGATGGCTATTTTGCAGATGTCGACCGGTTCGTCGATGTTGCCGTAGGCCGTGGTGGTGGAGATGGCGTTGTGCGGCGTGGTCGGCGAGACCTGGCCTCCGGTCATGCCGTAGATGAAGTTGTTGAGGACTACGACGGTGAGGTCGATGTTTCTCTTGCAGCTGTGCATGAAGTGGTTGCCGCCGATGGACATGCAGTCGCCGTCGCCAAGGAGCAGGAAGACATGCTTTTCAGGGTGGGCGGCTTTCATGCCGGTCGCAAAGGCAAGAGCCCTGCCGTGCGTGGTCTGGACGCTGTTGAAGTCCATGTAGGCGGTGGTGCGGGCCGAACAGCCGATGCCTGAGACGGCGAAGATGTCGTCTTTGTCCCAGCCCATGTCGTTGCAGGCGCGGATGACGCCCTGCGTCACTACTCCGTGCCCGCAGCCGGGGCACCAGATGGTGGGGAATTCTGCGGTGCGCAGTAATTTTTTGTCGAGCGCCATGATTAATACACCTCTTTAATCTTGCTCAGGATCGTGTTGGGAAGGATCATTTCGCTGCCGAGTTCGTCAAGTTTGACTACCTTGACCGATTTGCCGGCTGCGCCCAGGATCCTTTCGACTTCGCCGGCGTACTGGCCATAGTTCATTTCAGGAACGATGACCGTGTCGGCGCTGTTCAGTGCCTGAATTATTTCTTTGTCCGGCGAGGGCCAGAGCGTGATGGGACGGAAGAAACCGACCTGCATGCCCTGAGCCAGCGCCTCTTTGACTGCGGCTTCGGCCGGGCGCGCGACGCTGCCGTAAGCGAGGACTACGAGTTTCGCGTTCTGCGCGTATTTGTTCTCATAGCGTACGATGTCGTCGCGGTTGTGCGTGATTTTGTCGCAGAGACGGCCGACCAACTGTCTGGCGACTGTATGGGAGCCCATTTTGGGCGAGCCTGTTTCGTCGTGGCAGCAGCCGGACATGTAGTTGCGGTAGCCGGTGCCGATATTGGCCTGTTCCGGCACGCCCCAGACCGCGGCGCCTTCGGCGTCGTAGGGACGGTAGTCTTTGCGGCCTTTGGCGGGCTGGATGCGGTTGAAGATATTGAGCCCTTCGTTAGTTTCCGGGATGTCGATGCGTTCCCTCATGTGGCCGATGATGGCGTCGGAGAGCAGGATGACCGGCGTGCGGTATTTTTCCGCGTAGTTGAAGGCTTCAACGGTCAGATAGTAGCATTCGGAGACGCTGCTGGGGGCAAGCGCGATCATCTGGTGGTCGCCGTGGGTGCCCCAGCGGGCCTGCATGACGTCGCCCTGGGCCGAGAGAGTGGGCAGGCCCGTGGAAGGGCCGCCGCGCTGAACGTCGGCGATGACGCAGGGTATGTCGTTGATGATCGCGAAACCGATGTTTTCCTGCAGAAGCGTGAAGCCGGGGCCGCTGGTCGCGGTCATGGCCTTGGCGCCGGTCAGAGAAGCTCCGCAGACTGCTCCCATGCAGGCCAGTTCGTCTTCCATCTGCAGGAACATGCCCTTCGTCTGCGGCAGCCGTTTGGACAGCGCCTCCGCTATCTCCGTGGCCGGCGTGATCGGGTAGCCCGCAAAAAAGTTGCAGCCGGCTGCGATAGCTCCCTCAGCGCAGGCTTCATTGCCCTGAAGAAGACAGACTTTCATTTTAGTGCTCATTCAATTTCCTCCTTATGCAAAATAGCAAAAACTTAACCTTATAAACTGCAGATCTCTATTTGGCGGCGAGAATGTCCTTGTTCGCCACATGCGCCTTCTGCGGCTCTCCGTTCAGCACCGAGACCACGTCCATAGCGGAAATCAGCGCCAGGTTGTTGATGCTGTCCTCTGAATTGGTGGCGATGTGCGGCGTGGCGATGAAATTCGGCAGCTGATAGATCGGCTCGCCCTTTGTGACGGGCGGCTCTGTCTCGTAGACATCGGTGGCGGCTCCCGCGAGACGTCCGTTCTTGAGCGCTTCGTAGAGCGCCTTCTGATCGACGAGCTGGCCCCTTGCGCAGTTGACGAGGTAGGCGGTCGGCTTCATGAGCTTGAACATCGCTTCGTTGATCATATGAAGCTTATTTTCCGTATAGGAACAGTTGAGCGAGATGTAATCGCACTCTTTGCAGATCTGCGCCACATCGGCCGCCTTTTCCAGCCCCAGTTCCGCGAAGGTCTTGTCCGGCACGGAGGGCGAATAAGCCAGCACACGCATGGAGAAAGCTGTCTTGCAAAGCTTCGCGAGGTGACGGCCGATGTTGCCGAGACCGACGATGCCGAGCGTCTTGCCTTCGAGGTTGTGTCCGATCATGCCGTTGCGCGCATAGTAATCGCCGTTCCTGCAGATCGCGATGTCCCCGTCCTTGATCCTGTGGCTCAGCGCCAGCATAAAGCCAAGCGCCATTTCCGCGACGCCGTGAGAGTTGGCGCCGGGCGTATTGACGACATAGACCTTGTGCTTCGTGGCTTCCTTAAGGTCTATGTGGTCGGTCCCCACTCCGTGCGAGGCCACGGCGCGCAGTCTTGGAGCCTTATCGAAAATGTCCTTGCCAATAAACGTATTGCGCGAAACCATCCCGTCGAAATCCGCCGCCATCGAAAGGATCGTCTCCGGCTTCGGATCGGGAGCCAGCACCACTTCCATGCCGGCTTTCTTGAAATAGTCCACTCCTATCTCGCGTATCTTGTCTGTGAGCAGTATCCTCTTTGCCATCATCAAAACACCTCTTTCTAATAGTTCTGGCCATTGAAGCGCGGCCGCAAATTTTTATGTCTGATTGTCGTCTCAGGCAATATTTCAGATCATTTTTGATGGAATTCCCCTCTCAAGCTCCCTTGAATTCTTACTTACCAGCTGTCGAAGCATTACTTGACACGCAGGCGGCAACATCTAATAAATCATTTTTGATGAATAAAATATTACTCCCTAAAGGCCAGTCCGTCAACTGTCAGGACAGCTACGGGAACAGATCCGATTTAACATCGCACAAAATTTTATGGACGAAAACCCGAGAATTATTTGTAATTCGCCAATTATGGCGCTATAATACGAATCGCAGGCGACAACATAATGATCCTTAGCGCAAGTTTTATCGTGCTGCACAGGGATTAGCATTGTTTTAGAAGGTACATGTAATTCATAAAATATGATGAATGAATACTTAGGTTATCTCAGTTTCATTCAAAATCAAAATTCGGCGCGCCCTGTAAAAAATCTTTCTTTGCGTCGAAATATGTATTGTTGTTGTCTTTTGTAAAAACAGGCAGGAAGAAACATTAGCAAGCGAAAACACATAATCAAACCAAACGAAAGGAACGATAAATTATGGCGGAAGTAAAAACAGTTGGAGAAGCGGTCCACGCAATGTCGATCCACATGGCGAACATGTACTATTACCTGACGAAGGCGGTCATCGAGGACTTCGGCGACGGAGCCAAGAAATCCTTTGAGCGCGCCATCATCCAGTTTGGACATGAGCGCGGCAAAGCTATCGCAGAGACAGTCAAAAAGGCGGGACTGCCTTTGACGCTCGAGAACCTCGACAAGTACTACGACATCCCCATCGCCCAGGGCTGGACTCCGCACAACTCCTACGAGAACAACCAGAAGCTCAACACCAACGACTCCTGCACGTTCGCAGACGTATGGCTTAAGAAGAACTGGGCTGACGTAGGCCACATCTACTGCCTGATCGACATCGCAGTCAGAGAGGGTTACAGCAGCAACATCAAGTATGTGCCGGTCACCAATATCCTCGAAGGCGACAACCGCTGCCAGTCGATCACCGTGTACAAGGAAATCGAGAAAAAAGGAGAATAACCTTCGCTGCCGCCGCGCTGATTACGTATTCAGATTCCGGTCAGACGCGGCGCCGGCGCTAAGTCTCGTACATCGGCGGCGACAGGCGCGACCTGTCACCTCCCAACAGAAGGCGTTGGACCATCGCTTTCGCCGTCGACGTACGACGGTTTTTTTGATGCAGTTTTTATAATAAAAAACGAAATCGCCGCTGCGCATGATTTTTTCGCAGCGGCGATTTTTATGCAGTTCGCATCCTTATTTTAATGGTCCGCTTTGGAACCGGCTTTTGAATTATTCTTCAGGATGTGCAGCAGATTGCCAAGATGGCGTCTCATGGTCAGGGTGGCCATTTCCGGATCTTTTTGCGTGATCGCGTCGAGTATCATGCGATGTTCCGTGTTATAGATATGTCCGTCCTGGCGGCGGACCTCTTCTATGTCGAACGCATCCTCCTGCTTTTTCCTCAGCAGTTCAACGATGGCTTCCAGGATCTGATTGTGGCTCATCTTCGCGAGCAGTATGTGAAATTCCGTGTCCAAAGGCGTGACAGGTTTGCCCTTCTGAGCAAGCTGCTCCTGGCTCTCGACCAGCTTGCGGAGCTCCGCTATCTCCTCGTCCGTGGCGTTCTTGGCCGCAAGGCGAGCTACTTCTATCTCCACAGGACGTCTGGCCGTCATCAGCTCAATGAGATGTTCCATGTTGTTGACCGTGCCGACTGCGTCCATAAATTTCTCGGTCCAGAGGCCCTGCCATTTGGCGGCTTCAAGCTCGTGCAGTTTTTCCTCGCCGGCTTTTGAAAGGGCGCGGCCCTGGTTGCTTTTTTTGACCGTCAGATCAGCGTCATCCATATCGCGCAGCAGACGTCCTACCGTAGCCTCCGCCATCGAATAACCGCGCATATTCAGATATCTCTGTATCGAGCCGGCTCCGACCGGACCGTCGTTTTTTTTGATGAACGAGAGAAGGTCGCAAACCAGCTCTGTATTATCTGTCGACAGCATCAAGCAACACTCCGCTTCACAAAATCATTTAACTAATCATTATTAATGATTGGATTAATCATACACAATATTTCTCTTTAATGCAAGAGAGCAATATCCGCAAAGGTCGGATGCCTCCTGTGATCCTCCGCAGCCAAGACGCTACATGCCCTCAATTTTAACGTCTCCGGATTTTACAAGTTCAATGAAAATATTCGCAATCAAAGGGTCGAACTGCTTGCCGGAACATCTGCTCAATTCGGAGACGATATATTCCTTTGTCCTCTTTGTACGGTACGGCCTGGTGGAGCCCATGGCGTCGACAGAATCCGCCACGCAGATGATGCGGGCCGCGAGCGGGATCTCCTCTCCCTTGAGTCCTTTGTTGTAGCCGGTGCCGTCATATTTTTCGTGGTGATATTCGGCCCCGTCTTTGATCTCATTGATGATGGTGACGTTGCGCAGAATATCTCCGCCGATGGTCGGATGCTGCTTCATGATAGCGTATTCCTCGTCCGTGAGCTTGTCCGGTTTCTTAAGAATGCTGTCCGGCACGCCTATTTTGCCGATGTCGTGCAGCAGCGCAGTGTAATAAAGATTATCGATGTCGTTTTTGCTCATGCCGAGTTTTTGGGCCACCTGCACGGAATAATCCGCCACACGCGTGGAGTGGCCTTTGGTATAAGGGTCTTTGGCGTCTATCGTGTTTGCGATGGCGGTAATTGCCTGTGTTGTGATCGCGTGCAGCTCCTCCTGACGACGCAGCAGCTGTTTGTTGCGTCGGTAATAATACCAGCGCGTGAGCAGGAAGATCGCTGCCGCAGCGGACAGAGCCGCCAGCAGCAAAAAGGCCGGCCGTTCAGTGACAGAAGGGTCTTTGGTGATAGCCAGAGTCAGCGGCGCGTCAGCTTTGACGCCGTCGCAGTTGGCCGCGTCAAAGAGCCTGAACGTGTAGCTGCCGCCTTTGAGGTTCGTGAAACTGACAGACCGCAAGTCCTTGGCATAACAGAAGGTCGGCTCCTTGTCAAAACCTTCCAGCTGATATCTGGCGCTGTTGTATTCCGGGTTCGCGTAACTCAGCACGGAAACGTCAAGCGTCAGTCTTTTGGCATCGCTGGGCAAGGTAAGGCTGGTCGGATTCTCGAAGATCCGTCCGTCGACTTCCGCACGGTTGATGACCGCGCGCGGCCTTTCCCCATCGACAAATACCTTGTTAAGGTCAATGGCATAGACGCCGTCAGCACAGCTAAGGCAGAGCAAGCCGCTTTTCCTGTCAAACCAGTTCCAGGAGTTGGCGGTGATCGTAGAGTGGAGGCCGTCCTTGCGCATATAGGAGACCGCCTCCGGTTTTTTGCCAGCCAGCAGCGCCTTTGCATCCAACAGATGCACACCTGTGTCCGCCAGCAGCATGAGGCGCCCGTCGATGTTCTTCTTGATGTCGAAGATGCCGCTGCTGACCTGGGCGCGGAAATCTATTGTCCTGATGCTGCGGAAATCGTAGAAATTAAGCGAGGTTCCGGAACTGATCCAAATTCCGCCGTTTTCAGCATCATACAGCATCCTGAGGATGACGCCGGACTTAAGCCCGTCCCTGGTCGTAAAATGCTTTTCGATGCGGCCATTGGAAATCACAAAAACGCCGCCTCCGTCGCTGCCGCAGTAGAGAACACTGTTTTCGTCCTCGCAGAGGCTCAGAATAGTCGGGTTTGAAAGACCGTCCTTTTCGGTTAAGGTCTTGACCACCTTGCCGCCGCGAATCAGCGCGACGCCGTTCTTGGTGCCTACCGCCAGATCTCCGTTCCTGAGTTCCAGCGCGCAGCGGATATTACCGTCCGGCAGACCGTCCTTCACGTTCAGCGCATAGGTTTTGCCGTCGGGCGCAAGCCTCAGGAGTCCCTGGTCCTGATAAAGACAGAACCAGATGTTTCCGCGGGAATCAGTTTCGATGTCGCGCACGCGTGTTCCCTGCAATTTTCTGACTAGCGGCGTCGCAATACTGTGCCAGTTCTTGTCAACCACGAAGAGCCCCCTGTCGGTGCCCATGTAAAGCTTCTCTTCGTGCAGACAGGTAGCGTTCACTACTCCGGTGGGGATCGACATTGCAAAGTTCACGTTCATAAATTTGTCCCGCGCTATCTGTAAAAGCCCCTGCCGCGAAGAGGCAACCCAAAAGTTGTGTTCGTAATCCTCGCACATCATTTCGAGCGAACTGTCCAGCAAAGCCCCTTCGACCAGCGTGAATTTGTAGGCGCGGTCAAAAAATCCGAGTCCGTTGTCTCCGCAGGCCCAGAGACGTCCTTCGGAGTCTTCGCAGAGGCCGTTCACGGATTTAAGCGTTGAAGACGGATAACATACGCCTGCATCGGCATGGCCGTTTTGCTTCAGCGTCAGCACGCAGCCGTCGTCCGTTCCTATCACAATGTCGCCGCTGCGGCGCTGAAGCAGGCTCAACGGCAAATGGCCCATCAGCATGTTTTTATTCAGCAGAACCTCCAGCCGTTCGCCCTTTAAGAAAAACACCAGACCTCCGCGTGTAACGCCGCACAGTCTGCCGTCTTTCGTAAAATGAAGTTCCCGTATGAACTCGTTGTTCAGCGCGGCGATGTCTATGCGCTTAACGCCTTTATCCGTCACCTTGCCCAGCCCGCCGCTCGAACCAACGTAGACGACGCCGTTTTTGTCAGCCGCTATCGAACGGACTGCCGCAAAAGACGCATCAGCATTATTGGCAATATGCACAAACCGGCCTTTTGCACGCTTAAAAAGCCCCTTATCGTTGGTGCCGATCCAGAGATTGCCGGCGCGGTCTTCGCAGAGGGCCGTAGCGCTGCCAGCAGTGAATTCTTTGGAGGTCTGCGAATTGTAGCGCGTAAAGGAACTGCCGTCGTAGCGAATAAGTCCGCTGTAGCTGGCCGCCCAGATATAGCCGTCGCGCGTCTGCAGTACAGAGGTAGCGTCGCTGGCGCCCATGCCGTTGTCGAAATTATAAAGAGTCTGCGTGTAGACGGACAAAAAGGTCCTGTCGGCGGAAGCCGGCGCAACAACCAGCACGGACAGACAACAAATGATCAGAAACAGCCTCAGCAGTTTTTTCAACGCTATCGCTCCAAACATGCGCCGCAGCGTCATATGATTTCACAAGGTTAGAAATAATAGCTGCAAACATAAAAATTTATGATAGGCATTATAGCACCCGCAGTACGGCCGCGCATCATCCTTGAAGTAAAAATTATATTGTGCTATCGTTGATTGACTTTGATTTTTGAAGGGACGGAAGGAAACAGCGCATGAACTCAGAGCAAAAGGCCCCGCTGAAGATGGATGCAGATAATATGCCAAAGCTGCTGCTGAGCTTCGCTCTGCCGGCCACGGTAGGTATGCTTGCAAACGCCGTCTACAACATCGTGGACCGCATCTTCGTAGGCCGCTGTTCCGGACCGGACGGCATCGCCGCCATCACGCTGGGCTTCCCGACCATGATCGTCATGTTCGCCTTCTCGCTGCTTTTCGCCATCGGGGGCTCGTCGCGCGTTTCCATCCTGCGCGGCGCCAGGAAACGCAGGGCAGCCGAGAGGGCGCTCATTCACACGATCGCGCTGCTGGCCCTGGCCGGCCTGTGCGGCTCGCTCATCGGACTCTGCTTTGTAAAGCGCCTGCTGCTGTTCTCCGGCGCCAGCGACAAGCTGCTGCCAATGGGAACAGACTACCTGCGCATCATCCTTATCGGCGGCCCCCTGGCCCTCATGGGTTACGGCGTCTCCTCTCTCGTGCGGGCCTGCGGCAGCCCCAGATACGCCATGTTCACGCAGGTGGCCGGCGCCATCGCGAACATATTCCTGGACTGGTTTTTCATCGTCAAACTGAAGATGGGAGTCAAGGGCGCCGCCCTTGGCACAGTCCTCGCGGAAGGGGCCGGCACGCTGATGGGGCTGGCCTATTTCTTTGCCAAAAGTTCGCCGCTCAGGATCAAGCTTGCCTATCTCATGAGGCCCAGTCTGAGCGTTGTAAAACGCATAATCTCCGTGGGCTTTGGACAATTCGTTGTCGAACTGTCCTTCTGCCTGCTGATGGTGATCATCAACAACGTAACCTATCGTTACGGCGGCAACGTGGGGCTGTCAGCCATCGGCATCTTCTCCAGCATCGACACGCTGCTCTTCATGCCCTCGATGGCCGTCGGCGAAGCGGCGCAGCCCATTGTGGGCTACAATTACGGTGCCGGCAAACCGCATCGCGTCATAGAGGCCGTCATGATGGCAATCAGATTCACAACTGCGCTGTATCTGGTCAGTTTTGTCATCGCCGAACTTTTCACGCCGCAGTTGATCCGGCTTTTCAGCAGCAATCCCAAACTGCTGGCCGTCGGCGTGCCTGGCATGAGGATTACTTACGCGGGGGTAGCCTTTGTAGGACTGCCGATCGTCACCATTTCAGCGCTTCAGGGGCTAGGCCGCGCCAAAGAGGCAATGCTGCTCTCGGTAACAAGACAAGTGCTGTTCATGTTCGCGCCAGCCCTGATCCTGCCGCAATTTTTCGGCATCAACGGCGTTTGGGCATCCTATCCCACCGGAGACATCTGCGGCAGCATTATGGCGGTCTTCTTCCTCAGAAGGCTCATCAAATGGCTCAAGAGTCCGGAAGCGCTGAAGGCGGACTAAAACAGCCGTCTTATTTGCAAAATCTTGACAGTTCTTTAAAAAGCAATTCTGTGTCGATGGGTTTGGCTATGTGTCCGTTCATGCCGGAGGCCAGACAGCGTCTGACGTCGTCGTCATAGGCATCCGCGCTCATCGCGATGATAGGCACGGTGGCAGCGTCCGGACGCGTCAGCGCGCGGATGCTTTCCGCCGCCTCGTAGCCTTTCATAACCGGCATGCGGATGTCCATGAGAATAGCGTCAAACGATCCGGGAGCGGATGCGGCGAAGATTTCGACTCCCTGCCTGCCGTTGGCGGCGCAGGTCACTTCAATGCCGCTGGCCTCCAGCAGAGTCCTGGCAATTTCGGTGTTGACTGGATTATCTTCGCAGAGCAGCACCTTCTTTCCGAGAAGCGTCACCACGTCCTGCGCTTCCTCGGCCACGGGTGCAGCCGCTGCGTCTGCGCGTTCAAAATTCAGACAGACGGTAAACTCCGCACCGCGGCCCAGTTCGCTTTTGACCCCGATAGTGCCGCCCATCATTTCAACCAGGCGCTTGACGATGGAAAGTCCCAGGCCGGAACCGCCGATATCCGCGGTTTCCGCCGTGCGTTCCTGCGAGAAAGGCTCGAAGATCCTGGGCAGGAACGATTCGCTGATGCCAACACCGCTGTCGCGCACGATAAACCTCTCTTTAACGCATTTCTCGTCCTCTTCAACACATTCGACAATAAATTCCACGCGTCCGCCGCGCGGCGTGAACTTGACCGCGTTCGAAAGCAGGTTGAGAATGATTTCCTGGAGACGCAAAGCGTCCGCCAGACAGCAGCCCCTGGTGCCGCGCGAGTCATCCAGCGTAAAGCAGATGCCCTTTTCGCTCATGGACGGACCGACGGAAGTCACGACTCTGTTGATAAAACCGCTGCAATCGACAGGCTCCGGCTTCAGCGTGATGTTGCCGGTCTCGATCTTGCTGAGGTCCAGTGTGTCGTTGATGAGCTGCAGCAACACTTCGCCTGATTGCATGATCTTCAGGAGGTAATCCCGCATCGCAGAACCGGAGGACGAGTTGATTGCCAGTTTTGTGTAGCCTATCACGCCGTTCAGAGGCGTTCTCATGTCATGGCTCACATTTGAGAGGAATTCCGTTTTCATCTCATTGGCCTGTTTGGCCGCCAGCAGCGCGTCCTGGAGTTTTTTCAGCTGTTTCTGCTCCTGGCGGTAGACCTCCGAAACGTCAGATTTAATGATGAGTATTTCCCTTTTGGAGCTGTCCAGCCAGCAGTGCGAGAGTTTTTTGCGGTAAATCACGCCGTTCTCATCGCGCTGAGAACAGACGAAGCTGTAAAGCTCGCTTTTGCCCAGCTGCGTAATGATATTTTCGAGCGAAGCAAGCCTGCGCGTCTCCCCCGCTTCCTCCGGCGCCATGCTGACATTTATAGACTCCGAGAGATCCTTGTCGTAGTCAAGCGTATCATAAACGTAAGTGGCTCTCGCTCCGGAACCCAGGCGGCGGTACGTTATTCTGTGCGTGACCGCGTCAACGGTGCAGATGTAGTCGTATTCCATCGCCGCAATGCGCTGGATGATCATCTCTCCTCTTTTGGAATCATTGGCGTCAAGCGAATACGCAACTGCTTCCACGTCTCCTGTGCGCGGGTTGTGCATCATATTGACGTAAAGAGACACCCAGCGCATTTCGCCGTTATCGGACAGACGGCGATAGCTGTGGACCACACGTGTTTCGCCGCAGCCAAAAGCGTTCAGCAGCAGGTGGCGGCTGAATTTGGCGCGAAAAAGTTTTTTTTCGTCCTCGTCTTCGATGAGGTTAGCCGCGTTTTCAAACAGGCCGTCCGCCGTCTCCGCCTGCAGCAGTTTCTTGATACGGCGGGAGATTCCGTAGGGATGGCCGCAGTCGTTCTTCGTCAGGTTGAGCCGGAACGCGCAGAGCGTATGGGGACTGACGGATAGCAGTTCGTGCAGGGCGCTTTCATAGCGCTTCTCGGCAAGTTTCTGAGACGTCACGTCGTAAGTGCAGAGCACACAGGCCTCACGTCCGCACCAGTTGATAAACTCCGCTGACACGTGTTCGTATACGCCGTCTTTTTTGTTCTCAAATTCTTCTTCGCGGATTTCGCCGGCGTTCTGGAGTTTATCTATGATGCAGTCCGCGCAGGGGCCGGTTTGCTTGTTCTTTAATTCGTAACATTTGGCGTCAGCGTAGCCGATGCCCTGTCCTCCAAGCACCGGCGTGTTGGCATAGAGGATTTTGCGCGAAGCTCTGTCCACCACCATAATTTTGCTGTTTGCGTGGTCAAGCAGGGTCTGATAAAGGACGGCTTCCCGGGTGGAGTTGAGAAAGATGACCAGAGTGACCGGGCAGCCGTCCATCTCGCCAAGCGTGCGCCCCTTCACATGTATCCACGTAAAGCCTTTGCTTTTGTCCCTGTTCCAGAGGCGGTAGTAACATTCCTGTTCTTCGGTTGCGCCGCTGAAAAAAGCGCGCAGGTTGTTTCTGTCGTCAGCCACCACCGCGTCGAGGGCGCAGACGGCAACTTCGCGTTCGTATTCCTCTGGCGTGCGGCCGGAAAGAGCTGGAATGCCCGGAGAGTAATAAAGCGTACGCACAACTCCGTCTTTGGCTGTGCTATAGACAGCGCAGTCGCCTGGAATCACGGAGGCAATGCGTTCGATAGTTCGTCTGGATATCTCCATTTACGCTCACCCTCTGCAAACCCTATTGTATCAGAAGCAGATATGAATTAAACGGCGTTGATCACAGCCGTTTTACGGCCGGACAGCGCCTCGTTTATCAATCTTTTTCGAGCTTTCTCTTAACGATCTCTCCAATGCTCGACCTCGGCATTTTATCAAGAAATTCGATGATCCTCGGCACTTTGTAATATGAAAGCTTCTTGCGGCAGGATTCCACAAGCTCCTTTGAGGTGACCTTGGCGCCCTTTCTGGGCACCACAAAGGCCTTGACGATCTCCCCGCTGATCGAGCGGGGCACGCCGACCACCGCGGCGGACGCCACGGCAGGATGCTCCATAAGCACTCTTTCCACTTCCTGGGCGTAGACCTTGAACCCGCCCACGAAGAGCACGTCGCTTGTGCGGGCTACCAGCGACAGATAGCCGTCGGAATCGAACCTGGCGATGTCGCCCGTGTCAAACCAGCCGTTTACGAATAATTTTTCCGTCAGTTCAGGATTGCGGTAGTAACCGGAGGCTACGGAAGCGCCACGAATCCAGAGGCGTCCTTCTTCCCCCGCCGTCAGGACTTTGCCTTCCTCGTCGCGGATCTCGGCCTCGATGCAGGGCAGCAGCGTGCCTACCGTGCCTGGCCTGCATTTGTTGAGTCCCGGCGCGATGCTGACCACTGAAGAGGCCTCCGTGAGGCCGTACCCTTCCACGACCGGCACGCCGAGCGTCTCTGATGCGCGTCTGGCCAGCACCTCCGGCAGTTTGTCGCCGCCGGATAGTACGAATCTGAGACTGTGGGGCACGGCAGAACCGCGCGCCACAGCGCCGAGTATAAGAGACACCATCGTAGGAACAGCCGTGATGATAGTGACTTCGGCGTTTCTGATGGCGTCCATGGAAGCGGCCGGCGGCATGAAGGTCGGCAGGACCACCTGCCGCGCCGCGTTCACGAGCGGCACCAGCGCGCCGCAGACGAGCCCGAAAACATTGAAGTTTGGCAGCGCGTTGAGCGCTGTGTCGTCTTCGCCGGCAAGTTCGCTGATATGAGCCGTACAGGCCTCTATGCAGCTCAGCAGGTTTTTGTGTGTCAGAGGCACTGCTTTGGGTTCGCCGGTCATGCCGGATGTGTAAAAGATGACTGCCGTGTCAGGGGACTCCTCCGCGGAAGGACGGCCCGCGATCACCTCACAGGGGGCGTCGAGCGGCGTCACCACACAGGGGATGCCTTCTTCGGAGATAAGCGGCACCAGGTTCTGGCAGCCGCGGAAGGTGATGGCCGCAAAAACGTCGGCGTGTTTGAGCTGTTTGATGAGAGAAACATAGCCGCAGCGAAAATCGATCGGCACAATGGTGCCGCCGAGCCGCCAGACTGCGACAGCCTCGGCCAGAAAAACGGGGCAATTGGGCAGCAGCAGCGCTATCCGCTGGCCCTCCTTGAAGCAGCTCGCGCGCAGCACTTTTTCGCAGGCGTCGGCGAGCTCCAGGAAGGCCACGCGGGACCACCAGGTCTTCTGCCACCAGATGACCGGTTCCGCGGGAAGCGTGCTCAGATTGGCGAAAATTTTACGTTCGACTCTGGATGAATCCAAATTAATTCCTCCGAACTAAATTGTTAGAGCCACGTATGTCTCCCACGCGGCCGAGAATGGAAGCATGATCTCCGGCGAATCGTAGCAGGGGTTATGCAGCGAATATTCGTAGCCCGTGCCCATCAGCATGAACACAGAGGGCACGCAGCTGCTGAAGAAGGAGAAATCCTCGCCCGAAAGAAGAGGTTTTTCCAGCATTTTCATGCCGTCTTCGCCAAAGAAGGGCAGGCCTATCTCCCTGACGCGGTCCACCAGCGCGGCGTCGTTTTCCACCTGTCCGTAGTTGCGCGTGTATTCGACGGACGCCAGCCCCCTGAATGCTTTTGCGATAGCCGGGGCGATCGTCTCAATGCGGCTCTGCACGAAGTCGCGCGTCTTCGGACTGAAGGCCCTCAGGGTACCCCAGAGGTTCGCCTGTTCAGGAATGGCATTATACGCCACGCCTGCCTCCAGCTGTCCGAAGGTGACCACCAGAGGCTCGCGCGGATCGACCTCCCGCGTCAGCATTGTCTGGATGGCGATGATGAGATGCGCGGCGATCATCACCGGATCCACCGCCATGTGAGGCATGGCCGCGTGTCCAGCGGTGCCGCGGATATCGATGTGAATGCGGTCGGAGAGCGCCGTGATGACGCCCCGGCGCATATAAAGCTCGCCGTAAGGCAGTTCCGGCCACCACTGGAGCCCGAACATGCTGCCCACGTTAAAAGTTTCCAGGAATCTGTTTTCTACGAGAAGTTTGGCGCCGCCGCGGCCTTCGCCAGCCGGCTGAAAGAGAAAAACAACCTTGTGTTTAAGTTCGTCGCGATGGAGGGAAAGTATTTTGGCGGCTCCCAGCAGCGATGCCATATGAACGTCGTGTCCGCTGGCGTGCATGATGCCAGGCATACAGGAAGCAAACGGAAGTCCGGTCTCCTCTTCGACCGCCAGCGCGTCCATACAGGCCCGCAGGGCGATCGCCGGGCCGGGCTTATCGCCTCCCAGCACGCCAACTACGCAGGTAGGCGTTGCGAAACCGGTCGTGACCTCCATTCCCTCTATTGATTTAAGCACGCGCGCGATCTTCGCAGCAGTGATATTTTCTTCGAACGCAAGCTCCGGGAACTGGTGGAACTCTCTCCGCCAATCCTGCAAGTCGTAATTGATTTTTTCAGCTTCGTCAAGAAGCATGGCGCCCAGCCCCTGGGCTCCGAGTTCATCCGTCATTTCAGCACTTCCTCTGCCTGCCGTTCCATTGCAATTGAAGTAAAGTATACTACAAACAGCCCACTATTATCAAATCGCCGATTCGAGCACGGATCCGCGGCCGGAAAACTGCCGAATATACGTATCTGTGCCTTCGAATGACGAAACTATATTGACATACCTACTAGTATGTATGTATAATTTCACCGCCTTTGGGGTAAAGGGGAGGTTTTATAAATGAGAAGGACTAAAGCGGAAGCAATGGAAACCAGACGAAGAATTCTGGAGGCTTCATTTGATATCTTCAGCGAAAAAAATTTTTCTGACGTTTCTGTCTCAGAGATAGCAGAAAAAGTTGGCATGACGAAAGGGGCCATCTACTGGCACTTCCGCAACAAGGAAGACATTCTGGTCCAGATAATCGAAGATTTCTGTGCTAGGACCGGCGCTGATTTCGTGAGCGTTCACGGCGTTCCGCAGGAGATCAAGGATCTGCGCGGTTATTTCAAATCCGCGCTCACGATGTCCGCCACTGATCCCGATTTCTACAAATTGCAGAAGCTGATGCTGAGCCGCCACGAATGGACCAAAAGCCTGCAGGACAGAGTCCTGGGCATTATCCGTACTGCGTCGGAAAAAGAACGGTCCATGATCGACGGCCTGCTGAAAAAGGCGCAGCGGGACGGCTCTGTTCGCAAGGATTTCGATACCAATGACGTGGCGATCTTAATATCGGCGGTGTTCCAGGGACTCTGCATACTCCAGATGGCCGACCAGCTGCCAAAGGATTTCGCCAACCAGGCGGATTTCCTTATAGACGCGTTTACAAAAGAATTACATTAAGAGATAGATTACGAGAGGGGAACAAAGAATGACATCACCTGAAGAAAACAGCAAAATCGAGATCGAGCGCGGCCCCAAACGCGGCGGCGGTATTATCAGGATCGCAGTGATCCTGGTCATCATTGCAGGCGTCTGGTTTGGCTACAAGAGCTTTATTGGCAAGAAGGAGGCCATGCAGCAGCAGAACGCCCAACAGCAGGCGGCTGCTCAGGCGGCTCCTGCCGTCGTGCTGACCACGGTCAGCGAGACAGACCTCTCCACCGCCAAAGACTACATCGGACGCGTGGAATCCATCCAGACCGTGGATCTCAGGACCCAGGTCTCGGGCCAGATCATCAGCGTAAACTTCAAAGACGGCTCCATGGTGCGCGCCGGTCAGCCTCTCTTCACGATCGACCCCAGCCAGTACCAGGCCACGGTCGATCTTAGAAAGGCTGAAATTGAGCAGGCCAACGCCGCTCTTGACAAGGCCTCCAAATACTTCAAACGCGTAAAGGCGGCTGATCCGCGCAGCGTCTCCGCGACAGATGTTGACACGGCCGAGAGCAGTTTCCTGGCCGCCAAAGCGACTCTGTCCCAGGCTAAGGCCGGACTGCGTCTTGCTGAGATCGACCTCGGCCACACACGCGTGACCTCCCCTATCACAGGCAAGATCGGCGCCGCCGTCTTTACGAAGGGCAACTATGTGACTCCGTCCTCCGGCGTTCTGGCCACCATCGTTCAGCTGGACCCGATCCGCGTCACCTTCTCGCTGCCTGACAGGGACTATCTCGATCAGCTCGACGCCTTCAAGAAGAACGGCTCCGTATACAAGACGACGCTGGTGCTGGCGAACGGCAAGGAACTGCCTGTGTCCGGCACCCGCGATTACGAAAACAACGAAGTGGACGCGAAGACCGGCACCATGCAGATGGCGCTGCGCTTCGGCAACGCCGGCGGCTCGCTGATTCCCGGCTCTATGGTCCGGGTCGGCACCAAACCGGTCGCGCGCAACTTAAGCATCGTGATCCCGCAGGACGCCATCCTGGCCGACTCGCAGGGCGACTATGTCTACACGGTCGATGCCGGCAACGTGGCTCATATAACGCGAGTGACCCTCGGCGACGAGGTCGGCACTATGCGCAAGGTGACGGCCGGCCTTAAGACCGGCGACAAGATCATCGAAATCGGTCTCCAGAACGTACGTCCGGAAGCTCCTGTGGCACCTCAGAAGGCTGAACAGAACAAGGGCTCGTCCGTTGCGGCCGAACAGGCGGCGCAGTCAGAGTCAGACGTAACGACCGTTTCGCAGGATAAAGGCAATTAGTCATGTTCTCGAAATTCTTTATTGAACGTCCCAGATTTGCAATGGTCATCTCGTTCCTGATGGCCTTTGCGGGACTTATTTGCGCATTTCGTCTGCCGATTGCGCAGTATCCGGAGGTCACGCCTCCCCAGATAGTCGTGTCGGCCACGTACCGCGGCGCCGACGCCCTGACTCTGGCCAACACGGTGGCTGCTCCTCTGGAGGAACAGGTCAACGGCGTCGACGGCATGATCTACATGGAATCAACCTGCGACAGCAGCGGCGCCTACGAACTCACCATCACCTTCGCGATGGGCACCGATCCGGACATGGCTCTCGTCAAGGTCCAGAACCGCGTGCAGCAGGCTTCTTCGCAGCTCCCGAGCGAAGTCACGGCCAACGGCATCACGACCGAGTCGCGCTTCTCAGGCACGCTTGGTTTTATGGCGCTCATTTCGCCGCACGGCACCAGAGACGGGCTCTTCCTAAACGACTACGCCTACAACAACGTCAAGAACGTCATGAAGCGTGTGCCTGGCATGGGCGACTGCCAGGTGTTCGGAGCCAAGTACAGCATCCGCGTCTGGCTCGATCCGCAGCGCATCGCCTCGATGGGACTGAGCATCTCCGACGTGGCTGCCGCCATCCAGAGCCAGAACAAGCAGGCCTCCATCGGTTCCATCGGCAAATCGCCGGTCAACACCGACCAGCCTCTGGTCTATTCGCTCACTACGCAGGGACGCCTTTCGAGCGTCAGGGACTTTGAGAACATCATTCTGAGGACCACGGCCCAGGGCGGTCTCGTAAAGCTCAGGGACGTGGCCAAGATCGAGCTCGGCCGCGAGACCTACGCTTACGACTCAGGTTTCAACGGCCAGCCTGCCGCTATGATGCTGCTCAAGCAGGCTTCCGGCTCCAACGCTCTGCAGGTCATGGCCGGTGCCAGAAAGGTCATTGACCAGCTGACGCCCAACCTGCCGTCCGATACCAAGTTCGTGGTCGGCTACGACTCCACGGACTATGTCCGCGCCACTATCCGCGAGATCATGATGACGCTGCTCATCACCTTCTCGCTGGTCGTGCTGGTCTGCTACCTGTTCCTGCAGAACCTGAGAACCACACTGATACCGGCTGCGGCCATTCCTATTTCCATTCTGGCCGCTTTCATGGGCCTCTCTGCTTTCG
>Ga0163159_1000529_pt1 | contig 46746 bp, 40 predicted proteins | sample BioMet9_FD_108702 | JGI IMG/M metagenome (GOLD analysis project Ga0163159, IMG submission 108702) | Microbial communities from bioreactor (seeded with sewage sludge) at Lawrence Berkeley National Lab, California, USA - Biofuel... | ecosystem: Engineered > Bioreactor > Anaerobic > Unclassified ... | reverse complement strand
CAATTTTCGAAAAAGAAATCTTTTTCTTTCATTTTTAACAAAAAAGTTAATCGCTAAGGTTTTATGTTCATATCGTTACTACCAAATTCATAGAACTCTTTATATATTAAATTGAAATTAATATACTCCTGTTTGACTATATAAGAACATCAAAATCGTCATTTTTTATTCAAAAAGCGGGTCACCAATAACGATAGACATCCAGATATAAAGCAGACAATCTACGGTTATGGCGGTCGCAGGGTGACTTTCTCTATTAATTTTATGGCAATCAGACGAATTACCAGGGCAGTCTTTCTCCGTCTCTGAAAAATTCTCCGGTTGGTCCGTCATCCGGCAGCAATGCGGCCCATATCACGCTTTTCGCGCTGACTTCCACAGGGCGTCCCCACATTCCGCTTCCGAAGGTGTCTGTAGTATCCGGACAGACGGAATTGACGAGGATATGGTATGGTGCAAACTCCTTTGCCATTTTGACCGTCAGGCCATTCAGCGCCAGCTTGCTGATACCGTAGCCCAGCGGCATTTGAACGATCGTACCGTGAAGGAGGCCATATTGCGGATCCTCAAAGGAGCCCGCGCCGCTCGACACGTTGACGATGCGCGGATGCTCTGATTTTTTCAGCAGCGGCAGGAACTTTTGCGTAACACTCCATGTGCCGATCACATTTGTGTTGAATACACGGCGCAGTTCATCAAGATCCTGTTCCTCTACAGAAGCGCCCGCCTGCATCAGCGCGGCGTCGTTGATGAGAATGTCGATTTTTCCATACTGCTGTTCCACTTCGGCCGCGGCATTAGAAACGCTGCTGTCGTCTGTAAGATCGATCGCCACAAAGGACGCTTCCATTCTGTCGTCCTGAAGCTCTTTGAGAAGCACATCTGCCCGTTCAGGCTTCCTGCCGGAGATAATGATCTGGTTTCCCATCTTGCCAAGCTGCTTCGCAGTCTCAAACCCGATCCCTCCTTTGCGGCCGGATCCGGTAATAAATACAATACTCATTCACTTATTCCCTTCGCTGTTATTCGTGCATTTTCAGACAGTTGCCAAGGACTGGCCCTGTCAAAAGATATTTGTATGAGGGCATTTCAAACAAAACGGGCTTTATTACCTCGTAATTCAGTTTTCCGTCTTTTCCGACAGCATGTTCGTCTACGTATGTATTTTCAACCTTAAGAATGAAATCATCAAATACAGGAGTGTCATAAATATCCACAACTTCACATTCCATGCTGACCGGAGCGTTTTGGATTACCGGGGTTCCCGCCTCACCCAATTCATAGTCGAAAACCGCTGACTTATCCGCTTTTGCGGCACTGACACTCCCGACATAATCTGCTTTTTTTAAGAGCGCCTCGTTGATGATATTGACTGATACCTTTTTGTTCGCACGAATCATTTCATCCGATTTATGCGCTTTTGCGCAACTGATCATGATCCGGTCCTGACTGATGATTCCAATATGAGCAATCATCAGCCAATTGGGCTTATCCTGGTTCATGACACCTACCACTGTTACCGGTGTCGGATACAAAGCTGCAACACTGCCTAAATTTTTTCTCATGGATTTGTCCTCTTTTCTGTTGTTGATTCCTTGTTTACAGTATCTTTCCAAGTTCTTTTGCCTGTTCGCAGTATGGTGTTCTCACTGCCGGACCCGGCGCATAGACGCCGCCTGCTCTCGGCAGACGGAATCAGATAAATAAAACATACTTGCATTTCTGGATATAGATATACCCCCCCAGGTATTTTCACTTTTCAGTGTCCTTCTTCCCGGGGGATATCATATTACATCTGTGGAGTGCTGTTTTGTCAACAATTATTGAAATACTGTTTAAGATACAACAAACTGGCTGACTGCTGCTTTCGCAAGCATTGTTCCGTTTTCGCTGCAGACAGTGACTTCATTCACTATCACTTTGCTTCCGGCCTTTAACACGGATGCCTCAGCGTACAGCTTTGTATTTAGCTCATCTGTTGAGCGCAGATACTGGATCGATGCGCTGCTTGTAACAGAGCGGACCCCCAGCGTACTGGCACATGCGCCGGAGGCGGCGTCACACATGGAATACAGACAGCCGCCATGGACTGCACCGTCCTGGTTCATATGTTCTGCGCTAAGTGTCATTTCAACAATAACATGACCTTTTTCAATTGTGGCAATCTTCATGCCAAGCAGCCTGTAATAGCCTGTTTCTTCATTACGGTGATATTTGATTTTCTCAAAATCTGTTTTCATATATATTTAGCCGTTGTTTGCAGCTTTTTTTGCCTGATAATCTGTCCATACATTGTAATCATGCGTGGCATAAATAACATCTGCTTCATTTTTCAGACGCCATAAAGCTTTCTGCGTGCTCTCCAGATCATAAAACAAAGCCGGCGGGATTTGTTTTTCAATATTGATTTCCACATTTCTCAGAATATCACCGGCAATGACAGCAGTCCGGTCATCCATTTTTACATAAACTGCCTGTGTTCCCGGTGTATGTGTATTAAAAAACGGAATACATGTGACACCTGGGGCTATTTCTGCTTCTCCTTCCAGCAGTTCAACCTGCTGCCAGAGATCATCGACGAACATGGCTACATCTTCACGATCATAGTGCATATCAAATCCTGTCAGCATATGATTTGTCAGTGGTGAAACCGCAGCCTGCATTTCTCTTCTTTGAATATAGAAAACTGCATTTTTAAAAAGCCGGCTGTTTCCGATGTGGTCATAATGCATATGCGTAATGATCACTTTCTTGATCTCGTCAGGTGATACATTGTTTATTTCCAGCTGATGTTCGATCCTATATTCCGGATCGACAAGCAGCTCTTTGCCGAAAATCATTTTTTTATACTTCCTGTTATCCGGCCTGTATCCGTTATCTACAAGGATTGTTTCCTCATCTGTTTTAATCAGGAATGCCATGATTGGCACTGTATGCATTTTATTTTCCGGACACGTATTCCAGAAATAATCCATTGACAGTGGGCCTTCCATTTTAACCAGAAGCAGTGGTATGATTTCCCGAATTGCCATATTATTCTCTCCTTATCTTCGTCTTTTTTATTGCTTCTGTATAATCAAAGTTTAAATATCCGTTCCGCGTTTATATGTGTGAGCTTTTCCATATCTGTCTGGCCGAGTTCAATTGTATCAAGAAATCTACGGCCTTCCATATTAGAAACAAAAGGATAGTCAACACCAAACATGATACTGTCCATGCCAAAAGCCGCCTTTGCACACTGAAACGCGACCGGGTCGAAATAACCGCTGACCGCCAGAGCAAAATTGTTATGAAAGTATTCCGCAGCGCTTTGTTTCATTTCTGTCGTTTCCGGTGTCATCCACGTGTCGATACGGGCAAGCGCGACCGGCAGAAATTCTCCCAAATGTCCGATTACTATTTTCAGATTAGGATGTCGGTCAAAGATCCCGGCAGCCACTAACCGGATGCTGGAAACTGCAACCTCCGCGTGCCAGCCCCATGCCGCCATACTGAGTACCTGCACTGTTTTTTCCGGCAGTCCGCTAAAGCTTACCTTTTTTGCCTCTGCAGAAAGGAGACCCGGATGGATATAAATCGGTACATCCAGTTGTTCCGCGGCTGCCAGAACCGGTTCAAACCGGGAATCATCCAGGAAAACACCATTAAGAGTTCCGCTCCAGACTGCTCCTTTTAATCCAAGCTTCGTTACTCCACGTTCCAGTTCTTTTGCCGAACCATCCGGATCTTTAAGGGCCAGCTGAACCAAACCGGCATAGTGGTCCGGATGTGCTTTAACCAATTCAGCCAGAAAATCATTACTGTCACGCGCAGCCACACTGCCATCAGCCGCATCCATACTCTGAATTGCAACTCCCGCGTATTGAAGCACCTGCATATCAATTCCTGCCCGTTCCATGTCAGCCAGTCTGTCTGCCCCAAGATCATGCATTCTTTTATTTACATCCGGTGAATAAAAGCTGACTGGCTGCATTTCTCCGTTTTTAAAATGTTCTTCAACTGCAATTGTTTTCATAAGAATGCCTCATGCTTTCCGGCTGTTTTCAGTCAACCTCAATTTCCATTCTTAATAGAGCACAGCCAAGCGATTTTCCTGTCGAATCATAGCGCAGTGTTCTCGTTGCACCGCCGTCAAGGCCATGACGGCAGACTACCTGAAAGCATTCAATGTTATCTTCTGAATATATTTCCACATTTCCTTTAACCATACCATTGAAGAATGCCTTGACGCCTTCCGGTGTAAGGCCCTTTTTAATTTGTTCGTATGCTTCATGGGAACGGGCAATGAGTCCGATCGTTGATACGTCTCCTTTATCACCGGAGCGGGCATATGCAATTTCTTTCAATTGAACTTTTGCCATGTTATTCAACCTCCTTGATCGTAAGCTGCGGTTTGACAAATTCTCTCGGAACCAGTGTGGGCCATAAACCTACAACCTTTCTTGGACGGAAGGGAACACCGCAGGAGGTGCCGATCGGTCCGAATGTCCAGACATGTGTTGCTTCCCGGCGGACCGCGTCCGCGTCCGCGTATGATTTTGTCTTGACGGCAATACGGAGACCGACTTCGTTCATATCATAGTCTGGCTCCGGAGCAGTCGCTCCCAACAGTGTATTAACTCCAACATAGTCGAAACGCATTTCCGTTGCCTCAATGCCAAGCATTTTGAAGCGTTCCCGCATGATTTCCTCCGCTTTTCTTGCCTTTCCCAGAGCGTCCGGCCACGGGAAAAGCAGCATTGCTTCACCGATAAATCCTTCCTGTACGCCAATACAGACCTTAAGTGTCGCGGGACGGCCTTTTCCTGACATATTTGTCACTTTTACCTGATCCTTTCCGGTTTCCTGCAGCTTAAGCGTTGTAAAATCTGCAATACCGTCCGGCATGATATAGTTATGCGGATCGATCACTTCATAGACAAGATGTTCCTTGATTGTTGTCTTATTGACGAGTCCGCCGGATCCCGGCACCTTGGTGATTACCGCATCTCCGTTTTCGTCCATCTCAATAATCGGGAACCCGATCTTCCAGTTTTCCGGTGACTCTTTCCAAAGATTGGAGATGCCGCCGTTGCACGGACAGCCGCATTCCACAATATGACCGGCGTTAACTGCCGCACCAAGTTTATCCTTATACCGATCGGAATAATCCCAGCCCATTTCATACATGATCGGTGCAACATAAAGCGATACATCGGAAACACGGCCGGTAATAATATGATCACACCCCTGCTTCAGTGCTTCAATGATTCCTTCTCCGCCCATATATGCATAGGCGGCAACAATATTGCCTTTTACACGATCGATGTCTTCTTCTCCTGTATCAGAATTTGTCAGCTTTACGCCGGATGCACGAATTTCATCCAGCTTATCCGTCAGATCATCCCCTGTAACAACACCGATCTTCAATCCATGGATTCCCATCTCCTGACAAAGGTCAACAACTGCCTGTGCTGCTGCTTCCGGATTGGCACCGCCTGCATTTGTAATCATTTTGATTCCATTTTTCTGGCAGATGGGAAGCAGTGCTTTAAACCACGGGACAATATCCGGTACAAATCCTGCTGACGGGTCCTTTTCTTTTTGTCTGTGCAGAAGTGCCATGGTAAGTTCTGCCAAATGGTCAAACCCAAGATACTGAACGTTTCCTTTTTCCGCGATTTCAATGGCCGGATCAAGAGCATCACCCCAATATCCTGACCCACATCCGATTCTTACTTTCTTCATGCTGCATCTCCTTTATTTTATTAATCATTTAGCATTTCAAAGATTCCAGCAGCTCCCTGCCCGCCGCCGACACACATCGTTACAAGAGCACGTTTTCCGCCGAATATCTGCATATAATCCAGCGCTTTGATCGTTAAAAATGCACCTGTTGCTCCCATCGGATGTCCAAGTGCGATCGCACCGCCCCAAGGGTTTACTTTTTCCGGATCGAATCCGAGTTCCCGGATGCAAGGAATCGCCTGGGCAGCAAATGCTTCATTCAGTTCGATCACATCCATGTCGTCTACTGTATAACCGCTTCGTTTCATAACCTTCGGCACCGCAAATGTGGGACCCAGGCCCATATATGCAGGATCACAAGCCGCCGTTGCATAATTGACAAGCTTCGCGATCGGTTTGAGTCCAAGCTCTTCTGCCTTTTGGCGGCTCATTAAAATTACATACGCCGCAGCATCATTTGTCTGTGAAGAATTGCCAGCGGTCACAATTCCATCTTCTTTAAAACACGGCTTCAGATTTCCGAGAATTTCCATCGTGCTGCCCGGTCGGATTCCCTGATCCAGCTCTGCCATGATTTCGTTTCCTTCTTTGTCATTCCCTTTGACCGGAATGATGGAACGGTTCAGATAACCTTTTTCCTGTGCAGCTGCGGCTTTTCTATGACTTTCGACAGAAAATGCATCCATCTCTTCGCGTGTTACATGTTTCATTGCAGCGACATTTTCGGCTGTTATGCCCATCTCCATATAAGCGCCCGGGACCATCTGATTCAGCACCTCATCCTGATAACCAGGAATAAGTGACTGGTCCATCGACATGCATTCCACACCGCCTGCCAGTGCAATATCGATATCTCCTACTGCAATTTTGTTCGAACAAATCGAGATTGCTTCAAGTCCGGACGCACAGAAACGGTTTACGCTCACAGCACTCACGTTCTCCATTCCGGCACGAAGAGTAATCAAACGTGCGACGTTTTTCGCACATTTATTGACAAGCCGTGCGCATCCTAAAGCCACATCGTCAATTTCACGACGATCCAGCTGCGGCACCTTTGCAAAAACACCTTCCAGTGTATCCTCTGCCCATTCAATAGGATGGCGATTGATAAAATATCCCTTCTTTGATTTTGCAACAGCACTTCGGCCGTATGCTACAATGACAGCTTCACGAGTTTTCTCCAGCATTTCTAAATACTCCTTTCTTTCCTCACCTCTGTTGTTGTGCTAAAAAGCCAGTTCCAGTATATGGACGATATCATTTGGACTTACTTCTACCGGATTGAACTGCAGATACCAGTCATGCATTGCGTTTTCTGCAATATCTTCAAACTTATCTTCTGTCATGCCCAGTTCACTAAGCTTTTCCGGAAGGTTCAGTCCTCTGAGGATCTCTTCCATCCGTGCCGCAACCTTTCCGGCACAGGCTGATTCTGTGCTGCTGATGTCAAGCGCAGCCGCCAGTTTTTTCATGCCCTCTTCCGCAGAAGCATTAAAGCGCAGGCAGTATGGAAGCACAATTGCGTTGACAAGACCAGGATTGACCGGAAAATGCGCCTGGGAAGCATGACCGATGACAATGGAAAGTCCAGTGCCGGTATAATCAGAACCCATTCCGCAAAGGATGGACGCCATCATCAAACTGGTTCTGGATTCAGCCTCGTTTAAATGCTTTGTATCGGCAAGGTTTTCAGCCATGATCCGCACCGCATGTATTAGAAGCGCGTCTGCCATCGGATCACCGGATTTCGACATAAGTCCGTCGATTGCTACGCAGAATGTACTGATACATGCGCCAAGCATCATTTTCTCAGGCGGATTAAGTGCGGCATCGGGATGAATAAAAATAGAATGAGCACGGTTTTTTGGATCGAAGAGCTGAAGCAGTTTATTCGTCTCTGGCTCCAGCACAGCCGCCCCTGCTTTGCTTGTTGCGGTTGTAGGTGATGTCGGTATCAGAATCTGCGGTATCTTCGGTGCAAAAAGCCGTCGGCTGACCTGTTTTCCATTTTCATCGGTATACGTGCAAAGTTTGTGGATATCTTCCTTTTCTGAAGCAATCACATCGGCAGCTCTTGTCGTAACGATCGTGGAACCGCCGCCGATGGCGACAAGAACATCCGCGTCAAGCTGCCTGATTTTCTCCGCTCCTTCCATAACTGCCGGAAGCGGACTGTTGGCCTGAATATTTGTAAAAGTGCCGGCATATCGATCCCCAAGCTCAGCTTTAACTAAAGAAAGCAATTTCCCATCACTGGCTACAAACGGATCACAGAATACCAGGACCTTTGAACCGCCTGCGTGACTGACCTCTTCTGAAAGATTTTTCATGCAGTCCGGACCGCAGAAAACCCTGGAAACCGGTGTAATGTGCTTAAATGTCTTCATTGTTTTGTCCCCCCCGTTCTCATTATTTTCCCTGCCATACCGGATCCCGCTTTTCCAGAAAGGCCTGCATGCCTTCATGTGCATCTTCGCTTGCCGTAAGCAGAACGACGAGATCATGCAGATAATCCATGGATTTAAAATATTCCATATCACGGGCTTTATACATACCCTCTCTTCCGATCGCAAGTGCCAGCGGACTGCGTGTTGCCAGTTTCTTTGCATATTCATCTACTGTTTCATAAAGCCTGTCATCCGGCACCACATAATTTATCAATCCGATTCTCTCTGCTTCCGCAGCAGAGAAAAACTCCCCGCGATACATCAGATCCAGTGCCCGCTTTGTCCCGATCAGACGAATAATCGGCGCTGTGATCATCATGCCCCAGATACCGCGTGTGATTTCCGGGATCCCGAATTTGCACGATTCCGATGCAAATGTGATATCTGTTGTCACTGCAAGCCCGCATCCTCCGGCAAGTGCATGACCGTGAACAGCAGAAATCGTCGGCTTCCCTGCATTTGTCAGTTCGACAAGAAGATTTCCATAGTGACTCAGATGTTCTCTGAGTACAATCACATCCTTACGCACCTCATCCAGGTTTCCAAGATCTGCGCCGGAACAGAAGGACTTTCCGTTCCCCTTAAAAACGATCACGCGTACCTCTGGATCTTTTCGGGCATCCCGCAATGCTTCTTCCAGTAAAGTCATCAGCTCTTTGTTCAGTGCATTGCGCTTTTCCGGTCTGTTCAGAATAAGATTTAAAACTCCATCCTCCAGTTTTTTTTCCAATAAAGCCATGATTTCATCTCCCTCTTCTATTCAAACAACGGCTGGAACAATTCCTCTGCATGATCTTTAAGATCATCTTTTACAACTTTTCCGACCGAATTTCTCGGCAGTCTGTCCACAAAGGCTGCATACCGCGGTTTTTTATAGTTGGGCAGGTACACGCCGCAGAAATCAAGAAGTTCTTTCGCATTCATACTATAACCCGGCTTCAGAACAATCGCCGCCGCTATTCCTTCACCGAATTTCTTGTCTTCAACGCCTACAACCGCACAGTCCATAACTGCGGGATCCTTTAATATCACCTTTTCAACTTCCGCAGCCGCTACATTTTCCCCGCCTGTCTTGATAATGTCCTTGATCCGGTCAACGAAATAGTAACATCCGCTTTTTTCATCTTTTATCATCAGATCACCGGTTTTAAACCAGCCTCCATCGATAAAATGACAATTCTCCGATCCGGTTTCATCCAGGTATCCGGAGAAAACAACCGGTGAACGGACGACAGCTTCTCCGGCTGTTCCTGATGTTGCGTCCTTCCCGGTTTCGTCAACGATTCGTATTTCCGTCATTGCATTGGCACGGCCAACCGAATTGATGATATCCGGATCAGAAAGAAACTCTGTTTTGCTTACAAGCATGCCGGTGACACTGCTGGTTTCTGTCGAACCCCAAGATGGATGAAGCCGGCAGTTCGGAAACATTTTAAACAGATGAGCAGCTGTTTCCGGTGTACACTTTCCTGCCGAAATACATACTTCTTTAACGCGTGTCAGATTATACTTTCTCCAGTCAATATAATTATAAAGCCGCTCATAAACGATCGGCGGAAGCATCATCAGCTGCGTCACATGACGCACATCGATCAGTCCCAGAATCTCAATCGGATCGATTCGTTCCGGCAAAACAAGTGTCCCGGCCATTTTCGCCATCTTCAGCACGCAGACAATGCCACCGGCATGATAGAGCTTTGCGCTTGTCAGCATAACCTCCGGTTCCGACGCACCGTCGGTTCCGTATGCCAGGATCTCAGCATGAAGCCTGATCATGTGCCTGGTTCGCATGACACCTTTAGACCTGCCTGTTGTACCGCTGGTAAAAAGAATAATTGCCGGATCATCATCAGACAATTCCTGCTGAGCTTCCCGGTAATCCGGATTATTAAAGAGATCGCTCCACATAACAACATTTCTGTTCCGTCTTTCTTCTCCGATGCAGATTCGCAGCCGGATCCCCTTATTCATTTTTTGAATCTCGATAAACTTTTCTTCAAATATATCTCCGTAAATGATCGTCCGGCAGTCTGCGGTCTGCATGATTCTCACAAGCTCTTCATTCTGCGCCCGCTCATGAAGCGGGACAAGCACAACTCCAAGCTTCAAAACCGCATACCACGTTATAAGCCATTCCAGACCGTTTTTCACAAGAATAGCAACCTTGTCTCCCTTTTGTATTCCGTATCCTGTCAATGCGTTGGCCAGACAATTAGCCTCTTTGTTTAATTCTGCATACGTAAGACTGCGCTGTCTGCCGACAGCAGCAATTCTCTCCGGATAATTTATTACATTTTCGATTAAGAACGAATTTGTCTGCAGCATGTTTTTCTGCCTTTCCAGCTTTCTGTACAGCAGCTTTCTTTTCATAAAAAGTGTAACATTCTGCATGTCCTGACCGGAATATCAAAGTTGTTATACCGATTATCAGAATTCTTTTTATGGCAAAGGCTTGTAATAAGTGATAAAATTAAGAAAAGCATGAATTTACCGGGAATAATCAGTAATGCTCTGGAGGTATCTATGGATATCAATAAACTTGAGATTCTGTTAACAACGGTTGACTGCGGCAGTATGAAAAAAGCAGCTGAAGAACTGAATTACACGCAGTCCGGTTTGATTTATATGATAAACAGTGTAGAAAACGAAATGGGGATTCATCTGCTGACAAGAACACATAAAGGCGTTGCCCTTACAAAAGAAGGCGAAATGCTGCTTCCCTACATTCGTAAAATCGTTGAAGCTTCCAATTCTATGCAGGAAGAGATCAACGGTCTTACAAACAAGAAGCATGAACGGCTTTATATAGGCGGAAGTCCTGCTATTGTCCGCAATATATTCACAGATCTTGTTTCTAAAATGATGGAAAAATATCCAGATCTGGATATACAGATTTTTGAAGGCATGACAGTAATTGCGGATATGCTGGAGAATGATAAAATTGATCTTTCCGTAATCGAAAAACGAACAGCCGGCGACAACAACAAATGGATCCCATTAATGAATATCATCGTATACGCAGCTCTGCCGGCAAGTTTTCCGGTAAAAGAGAATGGTCTTGTAACATTTGACGAGCTGCGTGATTATCCGATTATCGTTCCGGAATACGCCAACTCCAGCTTTGGCTCTGAAACATTGCTGGAACTGGCAAAGCAGCATGGCTGTACGAAAAGTATTTCGGTTATGTCTTCAAGTGGAACCTCTTTGCTGCATATGGTCGGGGATGGTCTTGGCACAACGTTTCTTTCCGGTCTCTACAGGGCGGAATGCCCGGAAAATGTACGCATGTACCCAACGGACCCGCCTATCATCCGGGAAGTTGGTATTGCAACCAAAAAAACGCGGAATGATATAACAGGTCCGATGCGCGATTTTATCACTTTAATAAAAGCTTATGTAAAGAAATCGCCTTGGGTAGACGGTGTCCTGTAGAAACAGCTATATCGATTCGCTTTTTTTCAGCCAGATATATCCTTCTTTATATGGATCGCGAACAGCTTTCAGTTCTTCTTTTGTTTTAGAAAAGTCTTTACGTCCTTCTGAAAGGTCGCTGCGAAAATGTCCGTTCAGCCATTTGTATTCATATACCTTTTTTACAGCTTCTCCATATTCTACTTTCATCCTGCCGTCTTCACCCATTGAAAATTTTGCCGGTGTCAGGCAGATTGGGCATACCGCCTCTCCCGGTTTTTCGAATTTCCAGAGATCACTTCCGCAGTACGGGCATTCACCTTCTGCCCGCGGACGGCGTTCGCCAAACAAAGCTTTCCCCATTTCATTGATACGTTCCCGTACACCTGGCTGACGAAGTGAGTCACCCGGCAGTGCGCCCAGAAATGCATGGAAATCTTTCACATCCAGTCCCAGCATTTTTGTCAGAGAAACGAGTGATGTAAGGGAGTAGCCTCCGTCTCCTTCCGGTCCATACGCGGAAATTACAACGGCAGGTTTCTGCCACAGATCATCCAGATGCTGGTCGATCGCTACAACACGGTCCCCCAGAATTTTTACAATTCCGGACGGACCGCGCACATATGTAGGCGCACTGATGATAATTGCATCCGCCTTTACCATTTTATCAATGATAAAATCCAGGTCATCATCCTGCACACATTTCTTATCGCCGCCGGCACAGCGATAACATCCGTTGCACGGTTTCAGGTTAAAATCCGTAAGCCGGAGCAGTTCCAGCTCATGCTCCGGACCTGCTGCCTCCGCAACTGCTTTCACCAGCACATCGCAATTGCCCAGGAAACGATGTGATCCTACAATTCCAAGTATTTTTGCCATTTTATTCTCCCTGGAGATTCAGATGATCCCCGCTTTTTTCTGCGCCTTCAGTGAACTTTCATGACTTCCCTTAAGCACGCTGTCATAGATTTCATGAGCCTTTTCTTTGCCCATGAATTTGCTGCATTCCGAAATTGTATGGTACCCGATCGAGTAAGCTGTATAGTCATCTTCATTTTTATAGCCGCTCATCTTGATCGCACTTCCGATCACATTCATAGATGTGTCGCAGTCCGGGTAGTGTACGCGGCAGAGCATGTCACGCACTTTAAACTGTTCACTGTCCACAACCTGATCTACCGAACAGACATTTCCATATGCAATGCCTTTTTCTGTCATCACTTCAACAAGCTCATCTTTATTCCAGGAGGCTATTATCGGACTCATTTCCGTGATCAACTCTTCCTCGTTGCTCTTTCGGGCAGCAGAGCTTTGATATCTCTTATCCATAACCCATTCTGACTTATTCATGATCTCACACAGCTTCGCCCATTGTGCTTCGGCATTAATGCAGATCAAAAGCTTTCTGCCGTCCTTCGTATCGAACACACTGAAAGGAGCGGCCAGCGGATGTCCAACACCTTGCGTTTTCGGAACATCTCCCGTCAGCACATAACCGCCGAATGGAGTTTCCATCGTCGCTATTAAAGAATCCAGCATAGAAATGTCCACATGCTGACCTTCTCCTGTTATTTCCCTTCCCCGCAGTGCCGCAAGTGTCGCCGCGCATGCCGTTAGACCTGCAACGCAGTCAGCTATCGAATACCCGACGGATACCAGCTCACCTTTTTTTGTTCCTGTAACACTCATAAATCCAGATTCTGCCTGAATGACAACATCATAAGCAGCGCGTTTCTTCATCGGTCCGGTCTGTCCAAATCCGGAAATGGACGTAAGGATAATGCCGGAATTCAACTTTTTCAGTGTTTCATAGTCACACCCGAATTTTTCCATTGTACCAGGTTTGAAATTTTCCAGAATGATATCGGCACTCTTTACCATTTCAAAAAAGAATTCTTTTTGCTTCGGGTCAGAAAGATCCATAAGCACACTCTTTTTACCACGATTTCTGCCTGAAAAAGTCGGTGTGACACCATTCTTTCCCGGCGCGTTGTATCGGGCGGAGTCACCGATCGGCGGCCGTTCAAGTTTAATAATATCCGCCCCCATATCCGCCAGCATCATGCCGCAGAACGGGGCCGATAAAGCCTGAGATAACTCCAGTACACGTAATCCTTCCAATGGTTTCATTAAAATATACACCTCGCTTGATTCTATTCTTGTACAATTTATTTGTTTACTCGAGTATTGCTCGTTTCAAGACTGCCTGTAACATCCTGACTTTATACTCGTTTCCGCTCATCGGGTGCGCATCGGATACTGCCGCAGCCGCAGCCCGCTCCGCTATTTCTTCAGTCAGCTTCTGTCCGCACAGCACGTCCTCTGCCTTGACTGCCCGGTATGGCATAAAAGCCACTCCTCCCAATGCAATCCTGGAGGATACAACATATCCATCCGCTAATGTGACAGCCACTGCCGCACTCACGATCGAAACATCAATTGCCTCACGTTCGGCGACTTTGATAAATCTTTGCTTTGTACCTTCCTTCGCACTGGGAACCATAACACCTGTAACCATTTCATTCTCTTCCAGCACAGTACCTGTATTTGTATAAAACTGCTCTATATTTACCAGCTTCTTACCATGCACAGAATGAATCCGAATTTTTCCATTCAAAGCAAGCAGCGCAGTCGCCAGGTCGGAATTATTTGCCGAATGACATTTTCCTGAGCAAAAAATCGAATGATGCTCATTTTCCCCGCCTTCTGCCCAGCAGATCCCGCTCCGTCCATTCCGGATACAGTCATATGTAAGTCCGGTACTCGGTGATCTGCGGTAATACCAGCAGTGCGTCTGCTGACACAGGTTTCCTGCCAGTGTTGCCTGATTACGAATCTGCGGTGATCCAATCCTCTCAGCTGCTTCTGTCAGCATTGGAAAATTAGCTGCAACTGCCCTGGACTCCGCTATTTTACAAACAGATGTCATCGCGCCGATATCGACGCTGTCATCTGATAAAGATATGATATGATTCAGGCCCGGAACGTTTTTTACACTGATCAGTGCTTCCGGTGACTGTATTCTGCCGCGAATCAGTCCAATCAGATCAAGGCCTCCGCCAATGACAACTGCTCCTTTCAATTCTGAAAGCAGGTTCAACGCCTCCTCAAGCGACTGCGCATCATAAAAAGCCGGATCTGCTGTTTTTCTTCCGTATTTTTCAAGCACTTCACAGGAGTCTTCTATTTCTTTCTGTAATGCCATATTGAAAGCTGTGTTCTGTTTATTATAAAACGCCATGCCATCACCTCCCCTGTTTTTTCTTTTCTAAGGCGCGTAGAATTGCCGCCGGAGAAATAAAACCATCTTCGACCCGTACGCCGATCGCATTATACACCGCGTTGGAAATTGCCGGCGCGACTGCCGTACATGCCGTTTCGCTGAATCCCTTCGCGCCATAAGGGCCAAATGGATACGGCCGTTCAACATATTCACCTACAAAATCTTTTCTGTCGGGGATATCCAGTATCGTGTTGATTTTGTAGTCGACAAGGTTCGGATTCATAATTGCTCCGGTACGCCGATCAATGACCGGATTTTCATTTAGTACCCAGCCTTTTGCCATGATCATGCCCAGATCGATCTGATTCTCACAATTATCCGGATTGATGGCAACACCCACGTCATTCACACCGGTCATACGTTCTACTTTCACCTGTCCGGTTTCCGTATCTACTTCAACTTCGACAATCGCAGCTGTTGAAGCGTATGAACTTACGATCTTGCCTGATTTTGGATCAACAAGCGCAGAAATTGGCGGATTTTTGAAAGTACCGAAAATCTGGTAATTTGCGCCGCAGATTTCCGCAATGCTCATCTTTTTTTCCGGATTTTCTTTCATATAGACGAAGTTATTCTTTGCTGCAAGCTGGTCCGGCGTTGTTCCCATTTTATCCGCCGCCCATGCAAGCATCTGCTCTCTGGCGTTATCCGCCGCCATTTTGGCAGAATATACATGAGAAGTAGTTCCCTGACTTGCAACATTTCCAAAAGCCTGGCCGCAGACTGCAGAATCACTTAAAACTGGTGTAACCTTGTCATAGGAAATGCCAAGCGACTCCGCTACAACTTGCGCAACAGCTGTTTTAAATCCCTGACCGATTTCCACTGCATTATTCATAACGGTCGCGGAGCCGTCCGGATTCATTATTACAAAAGAGGAGGACGCCCAATAGGGAGCATGATGCATACCGATCGCAAACCCGATACCTTTTCGCTTTGCCCCATTTACTGCGGCAGGTGTATGCCACCCTTTCCATTTTTCCTTCCAGTTCGCGTCTTCCCGGCATTTTTCGATCAGATGACGGAATGCATCCAGATCCGGTCCTAAAACACCCCAGACAGGATCCTTGGGGCCATTAAATGCCTGCTGCATTTCAATTGCAGGCGAACCATAATGTATGCAGTTTCTCAGCCGGAATTCGATCGGATCCATATCAATAGCTTCCGCTGCTTTATCCATGACCTTTTCCACGCCGTACATGCCTTCCGGAGCACCGAAGCCATTGACCGCACCATAACTTGTAATATTCGTTGTTACACCCATGATTTCTGCTTTGGAGTTTTTAAAATCATACAGCAATGTAAACGGCTCCACCAGCGCGGTTCCCATCGAAATAAAAGCAAATCCCGTATCTGCTCCCTGATTGGCGATACATTTACTGTACATTCCGGTAATCGTGCCGTCCTTTTTAACTCCCACCTTATTGTGGACTTTAAATTCGACACGGCGGTGTGTACCGATAAAATCCTCTTCTCTTGTGTATTGCATTTTGACCGGTCTGCCTGTCTTTTTAGCAATCAAAGCTGCAAAGTATAAGCATTTGACCGGCTGTTTATTCCCATATCCGCCAATGCAGTGCGAGATGATACGGATCTTCGACTGTGGAATACCAAGATAACCGGCAATTCCCGGCATCTGTGAGTTCGGAGTCTGTGAATCGATCCACGCTGTAAGCTGGTCTCCTTGCCAGTCTGCCACTACAGCACGCGGTGCCGGTGAGATCGGGAACTGCATGGGATTCGTGTTATCCCCTTCGACAATGATATCCGCTTCTGAAAGGCCTTTGTTGATATCACCGTATTCCAGCCTCAGAAATCCATCCTCGTCCATCCGGCCGATCGGCTGCCACGGATAACCGCGGAACGTATTGTCACTGCGGTAATCCGGATGGATCAACGGTGCGTCCGGTTTCAATGCTTCTTCTGAATCATAGACCGCTGGCAGCACCTCGTATTCGATATCAATCAATTTCAGCGCTTCTTCCGCGATTTTGGGCGTAATGGCCGCTACAACTGCTGCCTCTTCCCCCTGATAATGAAGTACTTCATCAAGCGGCGGACCAAAATGCCAGTTTACATGCATCTTTTTGGTATTCAGGTGCGTCAGGACACATTTCACACCCGGTACTTCTTCCGCCTTTGAAGTATCGATTTTTACAATTCTTGCATGAGAATAGGGAGAATGCAGAATTTTTGCATAAAGCATTCCCGGAAGCTGAATATCCGCAGTGCATTGAAATTTTCCTGTCACTTTTTCAATTGCGTCTTTTCTGGGCAGTCTCTTACCAACAACGGAATATTCGAGTTCAGCTGTATTTTCCAAAACCTGATACCTCCTTCTTAACCGATTGACCAGACAGATTCTTGTTCCTCTGATTTTTCGGTATTTGTTTTTTCCGTGCTGTTTTTCTGTTGCTTTATATTCCGAAGTCTTGCGGCTGCATCAAGCACCGCTTCCGTGATTTTCCGGTACGTTCCGCACCGGCAGATGTTGCCGGAAAGAGCTTTTCGAATTTCTTTTTCCGTAGGGTCCGGGTTTTTATCAAGAAGTGCCTTTGCAGACATAATCATACCCGGCGTGCAAAACCCGCACTGCAGTGCATTGTGATCTACAAACGCCTGTTGAATCGGATGAAGTTCACCTGTCACAGGATCCGGAAGGCCTTCAATTGTAAGAATCTCCTTCCCTTCTGCCTCCATAACCGGCATCATACAGGATAATGTCGGTTCGCCATCCATCAGCACAGTACAGGCTCCGCATGCTCCTTCATTGCACATCAGCCTTATGCCCATAAGTCCCAGCTCATCACGCAGCACATCAGCCAGGGTAGCGGTTGAAGATGGGGTCACTTCATACTGATCTCCATTCACATGCAGAATGATCGTCTTTTTTTCCATATTGCTTACGCCTCCTGTCTGCACGCCATTATCGTACGTTTTACGATGGCCTTTGCCATAGAAATTTTATATGTGTTGTTTTCCAGTCTTTCTGCACTATGAACAGCCTCTTCCGCGGCAGCTCCGGCAATTGCTTCATCAATCTTTTTCCCACGTATTACGTCCTCTGCCGCAAAGGCACGTACCGGTACAGGTTTTACCGCATTCATGCAAATGCATGCATCATCTGCGCTGATAACAGCGGCACAGTTCAAAACAGGGAAATCAATTGTTTCCCGCGCGGCATATTTAAGAAACGCACTTTTTGTTCCTTCTGCCGGTTTTGGAATTCTGATCTCTATTACGAGTTCATCCGCGTCGAGAGCCGTTGATCCGGGTACTTTCACACTCCAGAACTTTTCCGCCGGTATTATACGCTTATTCGTTATGATATTTGCGTGAAAAGCAACAAGTGCCGGAGCCAGATCGGAACAGTTGACTGCCACACAGGCACAGTTCAGACAGCGGTTTGCTTCAGCCGCAGCTTCTCTTTCAGCCAGACTGCAGACATCCTCGCCATCTATATTCTGAGTTCTTTCTGCAGGCGGCAGTTCAGGGTACGGTATGCGCGGAGTATGCTCATCCATGCGCGGAAGACCGATACACCGCGAACAGACCTTTTCTTCTTTTCCTCCCAGAAAAGCATCTATAGCCCGGGCAGCTTTTTTCCCGGAATCCATTGCTTCCGTTACCGTCGACGGACCGCTTACATAATCCCCGCCTGCAAACAGATTTCTGCCGACATATCCATCATTTACCGCCAGCCCGCCTTTTTCATTCAGATACTCTTTTTCGATAAAACCAGTATCCGCTGTCTCTCCGAATGCAGTAACAACTGCATCAAATTCCATCAAAAACTCTGATCCTGCTACAGGCACCGGCCGTCTTCTGCCGGAAGCATCTGACTCTCCCAGCTCCATTCTGCTGCATGTAAGCGTTAGATTCCCATCCGTATTTCTGGAGACTTCGAGTGGCTGTGTCAGATAATCCATACAGATGCCTTCTTCAATCGCTTTATCGACATCATGACTGATCGCCGGCATTTCAGCACGTGTTCTTCGATAAATGATACGCGCGTCCGCTCCCATCCGCTTTAATGTTCTGACTACATCCATGGCAGTATTCCCGCCTCCAAGAACAGCAACTCTCTTTTCGGGTATTTCTTTCCTGCCATCTGCAATTTCTCTCAGAAGATTCAAACCGGAAAGCATGAATTCTTCGCCTTTAATTCCTGTAGAACGCCCCTTCCATGCTCCACAGGCAAGCAAAACCGCATCGTATTCATCCATTATTCTTTCAAGCTGTACGTCTTTACCTACCCGAATACCGTTTTTAATTTCGATTCCCATGCCTGAGAGCACATGCACTTGTTTCTGCACGATGTTCTTGGGCAGACGGTATGCAGGAATGGCATACCGCAGCATGCCGCCAGCTTCCTTCTGACTTTCGAACACCGTTACCTCATGTCCTTTTCTTCTCAGGAAAAAGGATGCAGAAAGACCGGCCGGACCGCCTCCGATAACTGCGATTTTCTTTTTTGTGTTCACAGACGGCACTTTTAAAAGCTCTTCACTATGGTTCAGAATGTAATCTCCAAGATATCGTTCTACTTCCCGAATAGAAACTGCTTCGTCTGTTGCCGCACGATTGCAGTTCATTTCGCAAAAATGCGGACAGACTCTTCCTGTCATTGCCGCAAGCGGGTTATTTTCCAGAAGTATCTCAGCCGCACCTTTAAAATCAGACTTCCGGATTCTGGCCATGTAATCCGGAATATCGATGCCAGACGGACAGTCATGACGGCAAGGGAGTTCTTTTGTGCGCATCGCGCCAAAAATTGAATGAAACTCATTTTCACCTTCCGCCGCATAACAATAGTGACCGCCTTTTCTCAGACAGTTGTACTGATTGCCTTCCGCGCGAAAATACCAGCATCGATTGTCCTGACAAATATTTCCTGCGATCGTTCCTTTCTTCCGCAGATGATCGGAAGCAGTATTGCGTGCCGCCTCACCCAGTGCAAAATAATTTCGGTTGATGAGATCATTTTCTCCCAGATCTTCAAGCTTTGTCAGCGCCCCGATCCGAAGCCAGCCATCTGCTTCACAAATGCTGTCTTTTCCTGTGATCTCATCCAGACTGATGATTTTATACAGCTGTCCGTCCGGATAAATACCTTCCTTTATTCCGCCGGTCAGGTCTGTACCGCCTGCACAGACACGCGCTTTCTTCCCACTTTCCTCTAGCTTTTGAACAGCGTTTTCGACAGATTTCGCGCTTTCCCACTGAATACTGTTCATAGTTTCACCTCCAAATTTGGATTTCAATATTTATAAAGCAGCCAGACACCATAAGGGTATTGTCAGCATAGACAGAATCGATGCGACAGCGCTTGTTCCCGCAGCCATAAACTGATTATCCGGATCCGGATCATACTGCATCGTGTATACTGGCAGCAGTGCTGCGATCGGAAGCGCGGTGTATATGAATATCATGTTGCAGATCACCGGATCAATGCCAAACTGCATCAGCATTCGTGTAGGAAAGTAGAAAATCGCCGGCATCATTACAAGACGCAGCAGTGGAATGCCTAAATACTGCGGCTTCAGTAGTCCTTTGAGATCGCATCCCCCCAGACGCATTCCACATAATATCAAGCCAAGAGGAGAACAAAGACTTCCAACCTGCCGGATACAGTAATCAATCATCGTCGGCATTTTCAGGCCGCCGATCCAGAAAACCATACCAAGCGCAACTGTTACCAATGCTGGATTCAGGAATACTCCCTTTAACAGTTCAGATGCTGAATGACTTTTTTCTTTTTTGTCAGACGGAGTCATCAGCGGCTTTGAAAGTGTATAATAAAAAATCCGGACGGGTACCATAAAGAAAACGTAATAAAGCGTTCCTACATCGCCAAAAAGGGCGCCCATAATCGGGATTCCCATAAAGGAAAAATGTGTAAATGTAAGCGCGTAACGAATAATACGTGCCATTCCTCCCTTTCCGTTCTTCCAGTAAAAAAACTGTCCCAGACCAAGACTGGCAACCATAACCAGCGTACTGGCAATCAGAACGATAATACAATTTGAAAGTGCTTCTGAAGTAAATGCTGCCGCATTGCTGATCGAGTTAAAAATCATTGCCGGCAGTGTGATCTGCATGACAAATGAATTCAGCTTATTTGTAAAGTCATCCTTTACAATCCCGGAACGAATGGAAAAAAATCCAACTGTAATCATTAGAAACAATTCAACTGATAAAGTCACTGCAATCATATTTCATTCCCCGCATTTGTATTTTTATTTTATCCTGATTTCATTTTATATTTCGGATTGTATAACCGGAAGTACAGGATTCTGATATCGGATATCAGTTATATTGCGATAGCCTCGCCCTATAAAAGAAGAACCGGCAGCGCATGATCAACGCGTCGCCGGTTCTCTGAAAACGGATGGTTTCTTTTGCCGTTTACTGCTACTTTATCAATCCCTGGCTTGTCCAGTAGGGAATTGCGACAGCCAGTGCAGCCATACAGGCCAGAAAATAGGCCAGACCATACGCTGACAGATGTTTCGGCGCCCAGCATCGGTCGCCGGTGATCGACTGTGACATCAAAGCCCACATATTCTGGTATGGCATGAAAAAGCAATTCAGCGCCATAACAAACAGCGTAGTCCATACAAGCGGGCTGATGCCGTATGCGCTTGATATTGCAGGCAGCACAGGTACAAGCAAAGCCATAGTCGGCATAAGAATGGCAATATCCAAAAAACGCCAGGCGAATAGGAAAATCGCAATTGTATATATAAGGAGCCACGAACTGGAAGAAACAGGTGCAAGCATCCCTACAACAAGTGCGGAAAGCCAGGCGGAAACGCCCGTACTGCCAAAAACACTGCCAAGACTTAAAGAAAAAGCGATAAACATAACCAGATCCCAGCTGATCCCTGTGCCAATATCCTTTGAATCCAGAATATCAAGGACAAAAAAGAGAAGCAGCGCAAGCAGACATACAGCTGTATCCGGTATTCCATGTATTTTGCTTGTAGCAAAAAGTGCAAAAACCGAGCAAAGTATTATGCAGGTAATTTTTTCCTTGCTGCTCCACGGTGTGTTCTTAGCTGCCTCAAGCTCAGGTGATACAGCCGCAGCCAGCTTATCCTTAGGACGCAGGAAAAGGTATCCGAGGACAAGCATCAAAACGGTAGCAATCTCCATCGGCAGGAAAGAAGTAGATAACCAGCTGGAAAAAGTCAGCATTCCATTAAGCTCAGGCACTGCACCGAACAGTCCCTGCAGTATCGGACCGCCAAGTGAACCGGTAAGCCATCCGGTTCCTGGAATAAGTGCCATTGCAAAAGCTACCAGCAGTATCAGGGAATTCCCGCGGGAATTTTTTTCGATACCGAACAGCTCACAGCTTTTGGCAGCGATCGGAACAATAATAACTACCCGAACTGTAATAGACGGAGTAAGAATGCTTAACCCGATACCGATGATAACCCATGCCAACATAAGCTTAATGTAAGTTGGCTTTTTGATCAGTCCCATTACAAGCATGGCAAGTCGTGTACCAAGTCCTGTTTTCTGCAGTACAAATCCGAAAAACAATGCCGGAATCAACGTCCAGATCGCTGACTGTGTAAATCCTGCAAATACAACTGCCGGCTTCACGCCAAGAATCAAGAGCCACATAGCAAGGAAAATGCCACCCATGGAAAATGGCAGCTTAAACGGTTTAAATATCCATATGGCAACCGTAATAAGCACACCGGCTACGACCATTGTGCCGGTATCGCCAAGGTCAGGAAATGGTTTCAAAAACATAATAAGAATCGCAGGTATCAAAAATACCGCACATCCAATAAGGGTTATGTAGCTTTTCTTCTGCATTTTTTCCTCCCACATATTATTATTCAATTACAAATCTACTTCTGATTACATTTCTTCTGCTCCTGCAGAGCTCTTAGCACCACCTCCGGTGAAATTGGGATTCTGTAAAACCGGATTCCGATCGCATCATAAATCGCATTGGCAATCGCTGCGGATGTCTGTGTGATCGTTCCCTCACCCAGCCCGCCTCTGGCTCCGTAAGGGCCATCCTTCTGCGTATGTTCGACCAGAAACGTCTTTATATTATCATTGGACGGAAGATCCGGAGCCAATGGAGCTTTATAATCGTGAAAACTCGGATTCAGTATTTTTCCATGATCCAGATAAAGCTCTTCCGTCAGCGCCGGCCCTATACCACCGCTTAATGCGCCGTGTATCTGTCCTTCACACGTCGTTGGGTTAATTGCCTGTCCTACATCATGAGCCGCGGCAAATTTAAGAAGCCGAACCTGACCGGTCCTGATATTTACTTCAACCTCAGCTGCCTGAGATCCCTGGATATAATAGCAGGTAAGACGCCGAATGCCATCATCCGGACACTGCATATCCCTGTCCGGTTTGCTGTTTGGAATAGACCAGGTGGCCTTGCCGAGTATTTCGCCAATTTCCGGTACAAAAGGTCCTCCAAGCCAGTGCGGCTGGAAAACATCTTTAATACGGATACGCTTTTCCGGATCATTCTTAACAAAAATCTCACAATTTACTGTATCAAGCTCTTCCGGAGCAACTCCCATCTTCTTGCCTGCAAGATACAGCAGCTGATCTTTTGCATCCTTGCATGCCAGCAGCAGCGCATTGCCTACACAGAATGTCGCCCGGCTCGAACCAGAATGATGATCCCATGGCGTTCTGGAAGTATCGTTATGAAGGATCTTGACTTTAGACGGATCAACGCCGAAGTATTCCGCCACGATCTGCATTACCACGGTATGGATGCCCTGACCTTGCTCTCCATAGCTCTGGCGGACTTCAAATGTTTCATTGTTATAGATCTTAAGAAAAACACTGGATGCGGAAGGCAGAGAGCTGTATTTGCATCCGAATGTCATACCCCTTCCCCGTCTCCAGTCGCCGTTTTCACGTTCAAGCGGGGTATCCCAGCCGATGCCGCCGGTAGCTTTATCAACACATTCACAGCCGCCGTAATCCGGTATAAGTTCATTCAGCACATTCTCGTCGCCTTCTTTAAGAATGTTTTTCTTCCGCAGCTCACGCGGATCCATATGAAGCGCTCTTGCTATTTCATCCATATGTGATTCCTGGGCAAATGTCACCTGACTGAAACCAAATCCCCGGAAAGCCCCGGAAACAGGATTATTCGTATATGCTCCAAAAACCTCATAAAAGAAGTTCGGTATATGGTAGCAGCCGGCCGGGAAAAATATCGTCTGCCGGACCGCAAACCAGCCGATTCTGGAATACGGACCGCCGTCATAAACATTGTGCCATTCCTGGGCTACGATCGTACCGTCATTTTTCACACCTGTTTTTATGTTGATAATTGCCGGATGGCGCTCCGATGTGGCAATAAAATTTTCTTCTCTGGAATATACAATCTTCACGGGTCTGCCGTCTGCTTTCTTAGACAGCATAACCGCAACAGCCTCTGAGAAAAGATCGAATTTACCGCCGAACGCTCCGCCAACATAAGGAATCCGGAAACGAATTCTGGCATCTTCAATACCAAGCGCATAGCTTAATTCAACACGAGCCGACCACAAAGACTGATTATTCGACCAGACATCTACCGTTCCATCATAATTCCACTGTCCGATACTTGCATGCGGCTCCATATAAACCTGATTTACCATTGGACACTCGTATGTTCCTTCGAAAATCTGATCTGCCTCGGCAAACCCTTTTGCTGCGTCACCGTGTACAACTCTGGAGTGATGACAGCAGTTTCGCGTTGCAAGTTCAATCGGATCAGCAGGGATCATACGTACATAATTGGCCACATCCGGATGCAGAATTACCGGACAGTCCGGCTTCATTGCCTCAACCGGGTCAAAAAGAGCCGGGAGCTCTTCATATTCTATTTTAATTAGGCTGGCCGCTAATTCTGCTATAGTATCGTTTTCGGCAGCAACGCCGACAACAGATTCACCGACATACAACACCTCATTACGGGCAATCAGAGGCTCATCATTCATTCCCTGACCATGAAGGGTATTCGGACAGTCTGCCGATGTCAGGACTGCAGCAACTCCTGGCACTTTTTCAGCCTCACTCGTATCAATACTGACAATTCTTGCATGCGCATAAGGGCTTCGGACAATTTTCCCAACCAGCATTCTCGGCAGCTCAATATCTCCGACAAACTCAGCTCTTCCTGTAACCTTTACATACGCGTCAGCTCTGGGTACTCTTTTGCCTATATATTTAAAATCACTCATAATGATAAAAACCTCCCTTCCCTATTTATTAGCTTCAGCCGCCTCCATAATAGCGTCCACAACAGTCACATACCCGGTACATCTGCAGATATTCCCGCCAATTCCCTGCCGTATTTCCGCTTCCGTCGGATGCGGGTTTTCATTCAGAAGAGCCCTGCCTGCCATGATTAAGCCAGGTGTACAATAACCGCATTGGAAAGCTCCGTTGTTAACAAATGCCCGCTGCACAGGATCCAGTTCTCCATTCGGTCCAACAAGCCCTTCAATTGTCGTAATCTCCTGTCCGTCAACGTCAGCCGCAAGAATCATACAGGAATTCACCGCTTTGCCGTTCAGAAGAACGGTACATGCACCACAGTCACCTGTATCACAGCCTTTTTTTGTTCCAGTCAGGCCTACTCTGTTGCGAATTACATCCAATAATGTTTCATTGGGTTCGATTTCCAGTTTATGATTCTTCCCATTTATAACCAAATTGACTAATGTCTTCAATTTTACTCACATCCTCTCAAAATTATCTTTTCAGTGCTTTAGCGATCATTTTTTCAGTTAATACAGCAATAATTTCTCGGCGGTATTCTTCAGAGGCCCGAATATCCGTAATTGGTCTTGCCTCATTCTTAGCCGACTCTGCTGCTGCTCTGATTACTTCATCATTTATTCTGCTGCCATTTAAAATCGCTTCCGCGGCACATGCCCGGAATACAGTCGGTCCTACTGATCCTAATGCGATCCGGCAGCTTTTACAGATATCCCCGTCCATGTCCAGACATACAGCCACTCCTGCTACCGATATCTCCATAGCTTTCCTTTTGCCGAATTTTTCGTATGCGGATTTTTTCTGACACATGGGAGACACACTGATCTCAGTAATGATCTCGCCTTTCTGCAGGTCCGTTTTTCCAGGTCCCTTATCAAATTTTTCGAGAAGTACCGTCCGGATGCCGGCCGGTCCCTGGACTGTAACCTGCGCTCCATATACAATAAGCGCCGGCACAAGGTCCGCAGACGGGGCCGCACGCCCGACATTGCCGCCTATCGTTGCCAGGTTTCGAATCTGTACCGCAGCAACATTGGCTGCAGCGTCGTGCAGTGCAGGCAGATTTTCTTCAATAACTGGTGACTGCTCTAATGTTCTTATCTTGGTCAACGCACCGATCGATATCTTCCCGACCTCATCTCCTGCCTTATCGGTATACTGTTCTTTTCTTACATAATCCATCCCGCTAATACTTGTTAAGCTGACTACATTTGTCGGACAGTTAATACCTGCCTTCATTTCTACCAGCAAATCAGTTCCGCCGGCAAGCAGTCTTGTACTTTCGCTGCTGATCAGCATTTGGATTGCTTCTCCGATCGTCTCCGGTCTTGCAAAATTAAATGCCTTCAATTTGTTCCCTCCTTAATGTTTTTTTGTTCATGCAGTCCGATCTTTGCCTGCGCGGCTTCCTTACACACTGCGCCAGCTTTTTTGATAAATCAAGCATAACACCGTAATCATTTATACGGGAAGTTTGAAAATATAATAGGGTATATCATAAAAACAACTATCATTTTCTTCCTCTTATATCATTGCAGTTTATGCTGTCATACCTTAATTCATCCGGCAATTTACTTATCATTATATTATCAAGAATATACCTTCCCCCCACACATACACGAACATATCCATCCTATAGCTTTTGAAGTCCGATCCTCCCCTCATATTGAGACCTCACTCTTTCTGTCAATATATATATTGTAACCTGCTGTTTAACCTTGGAGGGATTCGTGCATCTGCAAAGCAAATGTATATTGAAGGGGAATAATGCCTATAAGAAAATAAAGAAAAACAAATACCTGGCAAAGCGATATTCGCGTCTGTTTGACACGTGTAAAAGTTTCTGTTTGAAAAAATGCTGGCAAGACATATCTTTGCAGAGTATGCGCCGGGAATTATGAAGGCACAGGAGCAGGAATCCTGCTTCTGCTGGTTGCCGGTCCTCGAATCGGAGAACTCGTCACATGAAAGGAAACCGATGAGAAAAATGGAAAGCTCTGCATCCGGCGGGCAGAAACAAAACCATTCCAGTATTGTTTCTTACGAAGAAGAAATCGGCAGATTATATGGGAAGTGTTTTCGTTCCACCTTGAAACGTCTTTGCAAGAAATGCTGTATTCCGTTCCAAAGTGTCCACAAGATACGAAAGACTTATGCTTCTCTTCTCTTTGCAAACAACGTAGATGAAAAAATCGTTCAGCGGCAGATGCGCCACAAAGATATTTTGACCACGCTCGCATGCTATGAATTCAGTGTTCGGTTGAGGTGTATCAGCGAAAGTTACTGAATGATGCGGATACATTCCGCATTCCACACCTGTTTGCATAGAATTCCGGCATCGCCAGCGCGGCATGAAGTGTTACAAATTAAAAATCCGGAAACCAGCATGGCTGTGCGGTTTCCGGAACAATTAAAAGAAGCGCGAGACGGGACTCGGACCCGCGACCCCGACCTTGGCAAGGTCGTGCTCTACCAACTGAGCCACTCGCGCATATGCCTGTTTTTCAAAGCAATTAATACTATACTATAAGAAAATTCCCTTGTCAACAGAAAAATTCATTCTTACGCCCATAAATACCCGATATTCACATTTTCGAAAGCCGTCCGTCCTCACCCGGGCTGTGCTCTGACTTCGTGCAGCTTCGCCGTCATTTCCGCGCGATGCGATGGCTGCTGAGTACTGTCTGAAGCGTGCGCTCCCATTATGACCGATCTGATGCAATCCGGACAAGCACGCTGAGTTTACTCCGCAGCCATCCATAAGCGAGCGCGGAAATGACAGAAGCAAACGCGTCAGGGCACAGCCCGGGTGAGGACGGACGGCCCCGGACACCTCTGTCATAAAAAACAGCCGCACTTTTTTTCAAATTCCTTCTTGACAAAACTCTCCTCTTTGCTATAATGGACACCATAAAAGTAAACCGTTGATGAGGAGATAACATCAGCAGCGCGCTTACAGAGAGCCGGGGACGGTGGAAGCCCGGCGGCAGCGAACTGACAAATGGACCTCTGAGGGCCGGGTGAAAGGTATTCCGAGTAGCTTTGGACGCGTGCCTGCGTTAACAGGCAGGAATGTGACAGCATTCCGATGAGAGGATGTATTTTTTCCGTTTACATCAAGCAGCGGTGGCACCGCAGGAGTTGATACTCTTGTCCCTGCAGATTTTGGAACAGCAGGGGACAGGAGTTTTTTTATTCTTATGATTCCTTTTCCTGCATGATTAATTTGAGAAGACCGGAAGAATCCGGCTTTGCGGCAATGCATACAGCAGACGCCGCGGGAAAGGAGAATCACCATGACACAGATCCCTTACAAAACATATTTAAGTGAAAATGAACTTCCGAAGCAGTATTACAACGTCCGCGCGGATATGAAGAAGAAACCGGCGCCGATGCTTCATCCCGGAACCTTAAAGCCTGTGAAGGTCGACGATCTGACACCGATTTTCTGTACAGAGCTTGCAAAGCAGGAGCTTAATGACACGGACCGTTTCATCGAAATTCCGGAGGATGTACGGAGCTTCTATAAGATGTACCGTCCGTCACCGCTTGTCCGCGCGTATTATCTGGAAAAGGCGCTCGGCACACCGGCGAAGATTTATTATAAATTTGAAGGCAACAACACGAGCGGCAGCCACAAGCTGAACTCGGCTATCGCGCAGGCTTATTACGCGAAGGCTCAGGGAATCAAGCACCTGACGACGGAAACGGGAGCCGGTCAGTGGGGCACGGCGCTTTCGATGGCATGCAGCTACTTCGGCCTGGATCTTACCGTTTACATGGTAAAATGCTCCGCCGAGCAGAAGCCGTACAGGAAGGCTGTAATTGAAACGTACGGCGCGCACCTGATCCCTTCCCCTTCGGATACGACGAATATCGGCCGGAAGATTCTGGCAGAGTTCCCGGACAGCACAGGCAGTCTCGGAACCGCTATTTCAGAGGCTGTTGAAACAGCCGTCGGTACAAAGGACTGCCGTTACGCGCTTGGAAGTGTTCTGAACCAGGTGCTGCTGCATCAGTCGATCATCGGCCTGGAAGCGAAGGCTGCGATGGAGAAGCTGGATGAGTACCCGGATATCGTAATCGGATGTGCCGGCGGCGGTTCGAATCTCGGCGGCATCATGGCTGCTTTCATGGCTGACAAGCTGGCAGGGAAGAAGTCCCCGCACTTTATTGCGGTTGAGCCATCGTCCTGCCCGTCCCTTACACGCGGCAGATTTGCATACGATTTCTGCGACACCGGCAAGGTTACGCCGCTTGCCAAGATGTACACGCTCGGCAATGGCTTCATGCCTTCCGAGAATCACGCCGGCGGTCTCCGCTACCATGGTATGAGCCCGATCATCTCAGAGCTGTATCATGAGGGCCTGATCGATGAGGCACGCGCCGTTGAGCAGACATCCGTATTCGATGCCGCGGAAGCTTTCGCGCGGGTTGAGGGTACTCTGCCGGCTCCGGAATCGTCTCACGCGATCCGCGTTGCTATCGATGAAGCCCTGAAATGCAAAGAAACCGGCGAGGCAAAGACGATTCTCTTCAACCTCACCGGTACCGGTTACTTTGATATGGCTGCTTATATGGCTTACAACAATGGTACGATGACCGATCACATTCCGACAGACGAAGAGCTTGAACAGGGCTTCAAATTCATCCCGACGCTGCCGGGCATTCAGGAGTAAGCCGCTTTTTTCCGCTTACGCCACATCGAACTGGGCATTATAAAGGTTCGCGTAAAAGCCGCCTTTTGCCAGCAGTTCCTCATGCTTCCCCTGTTCGACGATATCACCGTCGTTCATTACAAAAATTAAATCCGCGTCACGTATGGTAGAGAGGCGATGGGCAATGATGAAGCTGGTTCTTCCCTTCATCAGGTTGTCCATTGCCTTTTGTATCCGGATTTCTGTCCGTGTGTCGACGGAGCTTGTGGCTTCGTCGAGAATGAGAATGCGAGGATCCGCGAGAATTGCCCGTGCGATCGTAAGCAGCTGCTTCTGGCCCTGTGAAATATTGCTTGCTTCTTCGTTCAGCACCATATCATATCCGCCCGGCAGTGCCTTGATAAATGTATTGCAGTGGGCGGCCTTTGCTGCTTCTATTACCTCTTCATCCGTCGCGTCAAGCCTGCCGTAGCGGATATTTTCCATGATCGTCCCGTTAAAAAGCCATGTGTCCTGCAGTACCATGCCAAACATCATACGCAGGTCGTCCCGGTTGAATTCCCGGATATCGTGGCCGTCAACGAGAATCGCCCCGCTGTCTACATCGTAAAAACGCATCAGGAGCTTGACCATCGTGGTCTTGCCTGCTCCCGTAGGCCCGACGATCGCGATCTTCTGCCCGGGCTTTACTTCTGCCGAGAAATCATGAATAATAATTTTATCCTTGTTGTATCCGAAGTGGACATGCTCAAATGAAACCGAGCTCTCCAGCTCGTCTGTCCTGACCGGATGTCCTTCGATCTGAATCTCCTCATCCTCTTCCAGGAATTCAAATACACGTTCCGCCGAAGCGGCTGTCGACTGAAGCAGATTCGCGACCTGCGCCACCTGCTGGATCGGCTGTGTGAAGCTGCGTACGTACTGAATAAAAGACTGGATGTCGCCTACCTCGATCGATCCGTTTATTACCAGATATCCGCCGAGAATGGCAACTGCCACATATCCGATGTTGCCGATAAACTGCATGATCGGCATCATCATGCCGGAAAGGAACTGCGATTTCCAGGCGGACTGGTACAGAATATCGTTGGTTTCATCGAATTCCCTGATGACATCGTCTTCCTTATTAAAGACCTTTACAACATCGTGACCGCCGAATGTCTCTTCAACCTGGCCGTTCACGTGACCCAGATACTCCTGCTGCGACTTGAAGTACTTCTGGGATTTTTTTACAATCAATGATATGAGGCCTACTGAAACCGGAAGAATCAGTACGGCGATCAGCGTCATTATCGGACTGATGGACAGCATCATAATCAGAACACCTATGATGGTCGTGACCGATGTGATCACCTGCGTCGCGCTCTGATTCAGGTTCTGGCTCAGTGTATCGATATCGTTTGTGATGCGGGACAGCACTTCACCGTGTGTCCTGGTTTCAAAATAATTCATCGGCATACGGTCGATTTTCACCGATATCTCTCGACGAAGCTCATACGTCAGCTTCTGCGAGACGTTTGTCATCACAATGCCTTGTATAAAAGCCATCACAGCGCTGATAATATACAGTCCCGCGAGAAACAGGATAATCGTCAGAATCTTTTCAAAATCAATGTCGCCCGTTCCGGTGATTTTTTTCATCAGACCGTTGAAAATCTCTGTCGTTGCTTTTCCCAGTATTTTCGGTCCGAGAATGCTGAATATGGTGCTCCCGACCGCAAACGCCACTACGAAAAACAGTGATATCTTATAAGCGGAAAGGCGTCCCCACAATTTGCGCAGTGTGCCTTTCAGATCCTTCGCCTTCTCGCCGGAAAAACGTGCCGCGCCATGTCCGCCTCCGGGCCCGCGCCGCATCGGTTTTCTTTGAACGTATTGATTATTCTCAGGCATGGCAGACACCTCCTCCATACTGTGCCAGTTCTTTTTCGGACAGCTGTGACAATGCGATCTGCCGATAGACCTCACAGCTTTCCATCAGCTCCTCGTGACGGCCGATGCCGGCGATCCGGCCATCGTCCAGGACCAGAATCTGATCCGCGTGCAGAATTGTGCTGATCCGCTGTGCCACGATGATGACCGTGCTCTTCGTGGTGATTCTGCGAAGCGCGTTCCGGAGTGTTACGTCCGTCTTGTAGTCAAGTGCGGAGAAACTGTCGTCAAACACGTATATCTTCGGTCTCCGCGCGATTGCTCTTGCGATGGACAGCCGCTGTTTCTGGCCGCCGGAAACGTTTGAGCCGCCCTGTGAGATGTGGCTCTCATATCCGGACGATGCTGCATCGACAAACTCGGATGCCTGTGCGATTTCTGCGGCTTCTTTTATTTCGGCCATGTCAGCGACATCTTTTCCATAGGCGATATTCGACGCGATCGTTCCGGAGAAAAGCACACCCTTCTGCGGCACAAAGCCGAGCTGGTCACGCAGCTCATGCTGCGTAATATCCCGGATGTCAACATTGTCGAGCCGGATGTTTCCTCCCGTCACGTCATAAAAGCGCGGAATCAGGTTTACAAGTGTGGACTTGCCGCTGCCGGTGCTGCCGATGATCGCCGTTGTTTCGCCGGGCCTCGCCGTAAAGGACAGATCGTGCAGCACATCCTCCTCGGCACCCGGATACCGGAAGGAAACATGGTCAAACTGTACCGTTCCATCATTGTCAGCTGGCAGATGCGCCGGTTCTTTCTTATCGTTTACAGTCGTTTCCGAATGAAGCACCTGATCGACACGTTCCGCCGCTACCGATGCACGCGGCAGAATGATAGAAATCATGCAGATCATCAGGAAGGACAGGATAATCTGCATGGTATACTGAATAAACGCCATCAGGTTTCCAACCTGCATCTGGCCGGCACTGATTTCATGGCCGCCCTTCCAGACGATCAGGACGCAGATGAGATTCATCACGAGCATCATCGTCGGCATCATGCAGGACATGACGCGGTTGACAAAAAGATTCGTATCCGTCAGGTCACGGTTTGCTTTGTCAAAACGCTTCTCTTCGTATTTTTCAGTCGTAAAGGCTCTTATAACGGGAATACCGGTCAGGATTTCACGCGACACGAGATTCAGCCGGTCTACCTGGCCCTGCATCCGCTTGAAGCGCGGCATTACCGCCAGGAAGAGTATGATGACGATCATAACGATAACGATTACAGCCAGGCCTATGATCCATGTCATGGAGGTATCGATCTGGAATACGCGTATCACACCGCCGATTCCAAGGATCGGGGCATACAGCACGATACGCAGCATCATAACGACAACGGTCTGTATCTGCTGGATATCATTTGTGCTTCGAGTGATCAGGGACGCGGTTGAAAATTTGTCAAATTCATGACTTGAAAAATGGGTTACCTTCCTGTAGACATTGGATCGCAGATCCCGTCCCACCTTTGCCGCCACACGCGACCCGATGAGACCGACCAGAATGGCCGCGGCCGCCCCGAGTGCCGCGAGCTGCAGCATGCGCAGTCCTGTATTGCGGATGTACGCGCTGCGGATCGCGTCGACATCGATACCGACCGCCGCATATTCGCCGCGTATGTATGAAGACGCGGTCTGGCTTACGATGGAATCCTGAATCGAGCCAAGCTGTTCGTCAATCTTATCGAGCATCGCACCGCGGCTCTCCGCCGGCATCTGCCCGATCAGCGTAAAGATATCGGATTCCTCAATCTGCTGCTTTGCCGCTGTTACGGCTGCCTCCGGCATTCCGGCCATGGTATTTTCCGTCTGGGCTTCCATCTGTGTTTTCATATTTTCTATCATGGAAGAAGCCATATCATTGCTGTTTTCAAAGGAATAAACGAGCAGAATTGCTTTGCTCATGCTGCTCTTAAGCTCCTGTCTGCTGTCTGTATCAGCAGATACGGTGTCTTTCAGCTTATAGACATTCTCATCGGCAAGAACGGGCCATTTCTTCACGTCCTCCTGCCATACGGCATCATCCGTCGTATCTTTTGTTATTTCTTCATAATCATTCAGAATTGTTTCCTTATCATCATCCCGCACAAAAAGCAGGATCTTCTCCATCTCGCTGCTCCGGATCACGTCCGGCACGGACTCGCTGACACCGCCCTCCTGAATGCCGACATTGACTATGTCCGATGTATAGCCCGGCAGCGAGAGGTCGCAGTACGCCTGCAGAAAAAGGAGAGCCAGTATAGCCAGCACGGCCGGAACCGAGCCCTTCAGGTATCGTATCAGTCTTAACATTTGATGAAATCATCCTTTCCGCTTGGACTGCTGTCGTCAGTATGTCTGCATGCTCTGTCTTTACAGCTGCTGTGAAGATTTTGGAACAGGCGGATCAGCAGACTGCGGAGGACTTTCTGCTCCTTCTCTGAAAAGCCTGTAAACATGATCCTGTCAAGTTCTTCCATTGCTTCCTTCATTTCCGTGGCGCATTTTTCTCCCTCTTTCGTCAGATGAATCCGCATGACACGCTGATCATCCTTGTCCTGTCTCCGCTCGACCAGGTTCTGTGTTTCCAGCTTGCCGATCATCGCGGTTACAGACGGCGGGGTAATGCGCATATAGCCGGCAAGATCCTTCTGTGAGGGATTTCCGAATTTTCTGATAACCATCAGCATTCCGCCCGCCGGCGGCTTGATATTATAGCGATACAGCATCTCGCCGGCCTGCTGCATATACATTCCCATAACCCCATGCATCAGATTTGACAGCGATGTATGCTGCATATCTTCCTCTGTCCACATAAAAACATTCCTCCCGCTTATTTAGTTAGTTAATAAACTAAACGCAAGCATACTCTTTTGAATTCATTTTGTCAAGTGTTGCATCTGCAACAGAAAAAATATATAATTCGTTATATGATTATCGTAATTACGTAAAACAGATAAGGAGGAATCTTACATGAATTATTTACAGCTGAAACCCGGTCTTTTCTGGAACGGTATTCTGGATCCCGGACTGAGGGTCTTTGATATCGTCATGGAGACGAAGTACGGAACGACATATAACTCCTACCTGATTAAGGGCAGCGACAAGACGGCTCTTGTGGAATCCGCGAAGTTTAAATTCTGGGACGAATACAAGGAGCACGTGACAGATCTTGTTCCGATTTCCGACATTGACTATATTATCGTAAACCACACCGAACCGGATCACGCCGGCAGCATCCAGAGTCTTCTGGAAATCAACCCGAATATTGTGATTGTTGGTACAGGTACGGCCATTACCTTCCTGAAGCACATTGTAAACCAGGAGTTTTACAGTCTGCCTGTGAAGGAGAATGATACCTTGTCCTTAGGCGGCAGGACACTGCGGTTCTTTCCTCTTCCAAACCTGCACTGGCCGGACACCATGTATTCCTATCTGGAAGAGGATCAGGTACTCTTTACATGTGACTCTTTCGGTTCCCACTACAGCCATGAGGGCATTCTCCGCAGCACCGTAACGGATGAAGCCGGCTATATGGATGCCGCCAAGTATTATTTTGACAACATCATCGGCCCGTTCAAGGATCCTTATATGCTGGCTGCTCTTGACCGCATCAAGGATCTCCCGATTTCCATGATCTGCCCCGGCCACGGTCCTGTCCTTGACAGCCATATTCCGGATTTTATCGAAACCACAAGGAAATGGTGCTGTGATGCCAGAGAGCCTAAGAAAACAATCATCATGCCGTATGTAAGCGCATACGGATATACGAAGGAAATCGCGGAGAATATCACACGCGGTCTGAAGGACAGCGGTGATGTCACTGTCCGCGCGTACGATATGATTACCTCGGATCCTGCCGTTGTACTCGCAGATATGGCAGCGGCGGATGCTTTTCTCTTCGGCACCCCGACCATTCTCGGCGAAGCACTGAAACCGATCTGGGATCTGACAACATCTATGGTATCGCCTGTTTACAAGGGCCGCTATGCAAGTGCTTTCGGTGATTACGGATGGAGCGGCGAGGGTGTGCCGCATATCATTGAACGGCTGAAGCAGCTGAAGCTTAAGGTTTCGGACGGCTTCCGCGTCCGCTTCAAGCCAAGCGAAAACCAGCTGCTCGACGCGTATGAATTCGGATACAACTTCGGCTGCACAATTCTTGAGATACCGAACAAGAAGCAGGCCTGCAAGACAGGCGCACGCACACTTGTCAAATGTCTTGTCTGCGGAGCCATCTTTGATTCGTCCCTTTCCGTATGCCCTGTCTGCGGCGTAGGACCGGAAAATTTTGTTCCTGTTGAAGATACCGATACCGGCTTCCACAAGAATACAGAGGAAATTTTCCTCGTACTCGGCGGCGGTGCCGCGGCATTCAACGCGGCTAAGGCCATCCGGGAGCGGAACGCAACGGCCGGCATTACGATCATCAGCAATGAGGGTGCTTATCCTTACAACAGGCCGATGCTGACAAAAGCCATGATGGCTGGTTTTACGGATAATCAGATGGCCATTGAACCGCCTGCATGGTATGAAGAAAATCATATCAGCTGCATTTTAAACGCAGAGGTCGTTTCTATCGATGGTGACAAGAAGCAGGTTGCGCTTGCCGACGGCAGAAATTTTGTCTACGACAAATGCGTCTACGCACTCGGCTCGGAATGCTTCATTCCGCCGATGGAAGGCTCTTCTCTTCCGGAAATCGTTGCCATCCGCCGCGGAACAGATGCCGACAAGATTAAAAAGCTGCTTCCGAATATCAGGAAAGTTGCCGTTATCGGAGGCGGTGTTCTTGGACTCGAAGCCGCATGGGAGCTTCATAAAGCAAATACAGAGGTCACCATTCTTGAGCACGGTGATCAGATCATGAAACGTCAGATCGATGCCGGTACAGCAAATATGCTGGGTGAAATCATGAAGGGCTATGGTATGACGCTTATTACGAACGCGCATGTCAAGGGCGTTACCGGAACGGATCATGTAACCGGTGTCGAATTTGAAGACGGCTCCACGATCCCGGCCGATCTTGTCATCGTCTCGGCCGGTGTACGTGCAAATGTCAAGATTGCCGCTGCCGCGGGTGTTGTGATCAATCGCTCGATCGTCGTAAACAGCCATATGGAAACGAACGTTTCCGGCATTTACGCGGCAGGCGACTGTGCGGAATTCAACGGTGTCAATTACAGCCTCTGGTCGGAAGCTGCTGAAATGGGCCGTGTCGCGGGTGCGAACGCTGCCGGTGACGAGCTTGATTATGAACAGGTCAACGGAGCTCTTACCTTCAACGGTCTCAATACTTCTCTTTACTCGCTCGGCGACAACGGGAAGAGGGAAGGCGTTTCCTATACGACCGTGGAACTCAAGGATGAGCAGAAGAAGCTTTACAGGAAGTATTACTTCGCGAATGGCCGTCTCGCAGGCGGCATACTACTCGGTGATGTTTCCGAGATGGCGAAGCTGACCGACCTGATCGAAGAAAAGGCATTGATGTCGGACGTTGTACCATTCTAAAATAATTCACTTTATTACAAAAACCGCGCGGGGATCGTTCCTGATCCTCACGCGGTTTTTTCTTTTCTGTCTGAAATTTGCTTCCGAAACTAATCCAGTAATTCACTAAGATCCGGCACAATCTTCACATGCGGATATTTTGCAAGCACCTCCGCCGGCGTCGTTCCCGTCGTCACACCCGCGAAATCCACCCCTGCATTCTGCGCCGCTTCCGCGTCCAGAATCGTATCGCCGATATAAAGCAGCTCTGATTTCTGAACACCAAGACGCAGTGCCGCCTTCTCGATGCCTTCCGGATCCGGCTTCGAACGCGTTACATCCTCATCCCCGATTACGAGCGCGATGAGCTCCTGTATCTGAAATTTCTCAATTCCCTCTTCGATCCGTGCGCGGCGCTTCGTTGAAACAATCGCAGCAGACGAACCCTGCCGCTTGATATCTTTCAGAAGGGGCAGAACGCTTGGAAATAATTCAGTTTCTTTTGTCATGATTTTATCGGCTATAAGTGCGAAATCATTTCTTAATTCAGTTACATATTCTGCACTGATTCCGGGCAGCAGCATCGGAAAAGCATCCCGCAGATGATAACCGATTGTGGCCTTGATAGCTTCATCACTGATATCATTGTAGCCATGCCTGTGCATGACATACTGGAAGGAATCCACAATTCCCCGCTCGGAATTGGCCAGTGTGTAGTCAAAGTCAAAAAGATATGCCTTGTATTGCTTCACTTAAGCCCTCCCGTCTGTCTGAAAAAAATCCTGTGCGTACCGGACCGTTTCCATCGCGTCACGTGCGTACTTGTCCGCTCCGATCATATTCGCGTAATCCTGATTCATGACAGCGCCGCCGACTACAATACTACAGTCCGGCTTCTTTTCACGGAGAAGGCGGATGGTCTCTTCCATACTGACGACCGTCGTTGTCATCAGCGCGGAAAGCCCGACAAGACACACATTCCGTTCAAGCGCTGTCTCCACAATCAGCTCTGGCGCTACATTCCGGCCCAGGTCGATCACGTCAAAGCCATAGTTATCAAGCAGTACCTTGACAATATTCTTGCCGATATCATGAATATCCCCATGAACCGTGGCAACAATAACAGAACTTCCCTTCTCTCCCGCTTCGCCGGAAGCGGTTATCTTCTCCTTCAGAACGTCGAAGGCTGCCTTCGCTGCCTCTGCGCTGATTAAAAGCTGCGGCAGGAAGATTGTCTTTTCCGCAAAGCCCTTTCCGACATAGTCAAGCGCCGGAATCAGATTCTCATTGATCACCGCAAGCGGAGTCTTCGCTTCAAGGAGACGGCCGGCTGCCGGTCCTGCTTCTTCCTTCAGACCGTGGATGATCGCATAGTCGAGTGTTCCAGGCATGGCACCGCCTGTATCTGCTGTTCCGGAGTCTGCCCCGCCGCCGGCGGGACTTCCCGATGCAGGCAATGCCGCGGCTGACTGTGGTTTATAATCATGGTATGCTTCAATATAATCGCTGCAGTTTTCATCGATCGCGGACAGCGCGCAGAAGGCATGAAACGCGCGCATCATATCTTCCGACCCCGGATTGATGATCGCCGCGGACAGTCCCTGCTGCATCGCCATCGTATAGAACGCGGCATTGATGAACGGACGGGCAGGCAGTCCGAAGGAAATATTCGATACGCCAAGACTTGTCTTAACCCCGTAACGCTCCTCCACCAGCTTCAGTGCCTCGAGCGCAGTCAGCGCGCCGCGTGGTTCCGAGCTGATCGTCATCGTCAGCACGTCCACGACAATATCTTTCCGCGGAATGCCGTATCTGGCTGCCTCGTCGATGATCCTTCCGGCGATTTTCACTCTGCCCTCTGCCGTTTCCGGAATTCCCTTCTCATCGAGCGTCAGGGCAACAACAACGCCTCCGTACCGCCTGATTAAAGGAAATACCATATCCATAACGGCCTGGTTTCCATTCACGGAATTGATCATTGCCTTGCCGTTATAATAACGGAGTGCCAGCTCCATTGCCTTGCCGCTGACTGTATCGATCTGCAGCGGCAGGGATGTCACACCCTGCAGTTTCACGACCGTCTCACGCATCATGGCTGCCTCATCGATATCCGGCAGACCGACGTTGACGTCCAGAATATCGGCGCCATGATCCTGCTGTGTAATGCCTTCCCGCAGAATATAGTCGATATCGTGAGTTTTCAGAGCTTCTTTGAATTTCTTCTTGCCGGTCGGGTTGATTCTCTCCCCGATTATCAGCGGCCGTTTCCCGAATACGACGGCACGGCCGTATGACGATACAATCGTCTCATCATGCGCTTCCGATCCGGAAACAGAAAGCTTTCCGCAGGCCTTCCGCGTTTCCGCGATATATTCCGGCGTTGTTCCGCAGCAGCCGCCGATCACGCACGCGCCGTTCCTGACAAGCTCCGCCATAGAAGCGGCGAACATCTCCGGCATAACATCGTAGCATGTTTTCCCGTCCCGCTGTACCGGGAGCCCGGCATTCGGCTTGACTATAACCGGCAGTGACGTATATTTCCTGAGCTCATGGAGCAGCGGAAGCATCTGATCAGGCCCAAGTCCGCAGTTTACGCCGATCGCATCGACACGGAGTCCCTCCAGCAGCGCGGCTGCTGCAGCGACATCCCCGCCGGTCAGAAGCTTTCCCGTCTCGTCAAATACCATCGTGGCGAAAACCGGCAGTGACGTATTCTCCTTCGCCGCCAGAACGGCTGCTTTGATTTCATATGTATCGCTCATCGTTTCGATCTCGATCAGATCCGCGCCTGCCTCTTCGCCGTATACCGCGGTCTCACGGAATGCTTCATAGGCGTCGTCAAAAGAAAGATCCCCGAACGGCTCGAGCAGCTTTCCGGTAGGACCCATATCAAGGGCAGCGCCGAACGGACGCCCGTCATGGATACCGAGCCGTGCCCCTTCTCTGGCATTCTCCGCGGCTTTGAAAATGACGCGTTTCAGCTCTTCCGCGCTGCCCTCGAATTTGATGCGGTTCGCGCCGAACGTATTCATCAGTACGATGTCGGCTCCTGCCTCAAAGTATCTGCGGTGAATGTCGATCACTTCCTCCGCGTGGCTTTCATTCCAGCGCTCCGGCAGTTCTCCGGCTCCAAGGCCTTTTTCCTGAAGCATCGTGCCCATGGCACCATCCAGAAAAATCAGTTCTTTTCCTAATTTGTCCAGTATCATATTTAACTCCTTGCATCGTATGTCGTCGTTCTATCCGGCAGCAATACCAAAAGCAGCTCACTTTCAGGAGACACCGCGCCGATAGCGGCAGTCCTTCTTGCCGCACGCCTCGCAGCCTTCCGGGACACAGCCTGAATATTCCCGGCTCATGCCGATAAAAGCCGTAACGGATTTCACCGGTGCCATCATGAACGTGTCTGTCATCGTAATCCCTGCCTTGCGCGGCAGATCCAGAAGCTCCATGACCTGCTTCTGATAAGCAAGGTCAAAATCGCCGTAGCCGGGACTGAAACGCGGCCGAAGCCACAGTCCCGATTCGGAGGCTTTCGTTCGGATACGTTCCTGCAGCGTGTCGCATTCCGCTTCCAGATACGCGGCAGCCGCGGACTGAAGAACGACCGCGCGCGCCATGTCCGATACCTCATACCGGTGCATAAGGAGATCGACACCGGCTCCCAATGTAATGCCCAGAACCGCGATCTTCGTGCATCCGGCCAGATTCCGGTACAGACTGCGGCTCGCAAACTCATACCCTTCAATGAGGAACCGGCCGTCCTCCCGCATCGCAAGATCAAATACACGCCAGCAGGAGCGGACTCTTACAGCCGAATCAAGCTCCTGAAAGGATTCTTCCAGAAGCTTCTCGGTTATTTCATCCGGTTTATGCTTTCCGTAGCCGAGATAGCGGACAGCCTCACGCATGCGGCGGTCTTTCAATGCCTCTTCCATCACTTCTTCGGCTCCCTGTGGATAATCTCCGACAGATTGCTGACAATCGCCGCCGCAACCTCCGGCTTGTTCATCGAATAAATATGAATGTTGTTGATGCCATTGGCGATCAGATCGATAATCTGATCCGTCGCGTACGCGATTCCTGCCTGCTGCATCGCCATCGGCCGCTCCCCGAACCGGTCGATAATCGCCAGAAAGCGCTGTGGAAGCGCCGTTCCGGAAATCTCACAGATATGCTTGATCTGCTTGGCACTCGTAACCGGCATGATACCCGGAATCACAGGTATCGTAATCCCCTGCTCGCGGATGCGGTACAGGAAATTATAAAGAATCGTATTGTCAAAAAACATCTGTGTGATCAGAAAATCTGTCCCGCAGTCGACCTTCTTCTTAAGATACCGGACGTCCTCCTTCCGGTTGGCACTGTCGACATGGCCTTCCGGATAACAGGCCGCTCCGATGCAGAAATCGCCCTCGGAACGGATAACATCGATCAGCTCGCTCGCGTACTGAAAACCATCCGGCCGTGGAAAAGGCCCGTTCTGAGGGATATCGCCGCGAAGCGCCAGAACGTTGCTGATTCCATTCTCCTTCAGACTCCCGAGAACCTGATGGATCTCCGCCCTACTTGTCGATGAGCATGCCAGGTGCGCCAGTGAGCTGACGCCGAGATCGTTCCTGATATGAGAAGCGATCTGCACAGTATTGCCGTTGATTCCGTCGCCGCTCCGGAAGGTCACGCTGATAAAGGCCGGATCGAGCTTTGCGATTTCCTCTGTGACATGCATGGTTTTGTCGTAGTTCTCATGAATTCTCGGCGGGAAAACCTCGAATGATATGTGGACCTTATGATCGAGAATGCGGCTGATGATCTTCTCATCCGCCGCATTGTATTGTTTTTCCTGTGTTCTTCTATCTTCCATCTGTCAGTATGTCCTCCGTATATTCCGCGGCAGCAGTATATTACCGGGCTGAATTTTATTGTAACGCAGAACATGTTTTTTTTCTACCCTAAATCAAAAGTTTCAGCATCCGCACTTTTATCAGAGGGCTTTAAACGCTTCCTCCAGATCTCCGATAATATCATCGATATATTCCGTGCCGATCGAAAGGCGCACAGTATTCGGCCGGATGCCCTGGTCCAGCAGCTCCTTCTCATTCAGCTGCGCGTGTGTCGTCGATGCCGGATGGATCACGAGAGACTTCACATCCGCGACATTCGCGAGCAGGGAAAAGAGTTCGAGGTGATCGATGAATTTCTTCGCTGTCGTGTCATCGCCCTTGATATCAAAGGTGAAGATCGAGCCGCCGCCGTTTGGAAAATATTTATGGTAAAGCTCTCGCTGTCCCGCGTTGGAGGATACGGACGGATGGTTTACAGTTTCTACGTTTGGATTCTTATTTAAATAATCCACGACTGCGAGCGCGTTTGATACATGGCGTTCCACACGAAGCGACAAGGTTTCCAGTCCCTGCAGGAACAGGAAGGCATGGAACGGGGAAAGCGTAGCGCCCGTGTCGCGCAGAAGAATGGCCCGGATTCTGGTGACAAAGGCTGCCGGACCGGCCGCGTCGGCAAAGCTGATCCCGTGATAGCTCGGATTCGGTTCCACAAGCTGCGGGAACTTCCCGGACGCTTTCCAGTCGAATTTTCCGCCCTCGACGATGACACCGCCTATTGCCGTGCCGTGCCCGCCGATAAACTTCGTTGCGGAATGGACGACGATGTCGGCTCCGTATTCGATCGGGCGCACAAGATACGGCGTCGCGAATGTATTGTCGATTATCAGCGGAATGCTGTGACGGTGCGCGATCTTCGCAAGGCCTTCAATGTCGGCCACATCGGAATTCGGATTGCCGAGCGTCTCCGCAAAAACAGCTTTCGTATTGTCCTGTATGGCTGCCTCGACCTTCTCCGGATCGGCCGGATTAACGTACGTTGTCGTCACACCGAAATCCGGAAATGTATGTGTCAGAAAATTGTATGTCCCGCCGTAGATATTCTTCGAGGATACGATATGATCGCCCTTCCTTGCCAGATTCATGAAGGTATACGATATGGCGGCCGCGCCGGAGGCAACGGCAAGTGCCGCGGAGCCGCCTTCCAGCGCGGCGATCCGCTGTTCAAAAACGCTTTCTGTCGGATTTGTAAGGCGTCCGTAGATATTGCCCGCGTCCCGCAGGCCAAACCTGTCTGCCGCGTGCTCTGAATTGTGAAATACAAACGATGATGTCTGATAAATCGGAACGGCTCTGGAATCCGTAACCGGATCGGCGTTTTCCTGTCCGACGTGCACCTGCTTTGTCTCAAAATGATAATTTCTCATGATGTGCCTCCTTTTACGCTTATGCCTTTTCTATGCTGCTATTCTACAAAAAGCGGTGTGGAATAATACCGGTCCCCGCTGTCCGGAAGAAGTGCTACAATTGTTTTCCCTGCGAACTCCGGACGTCCGGCCAGCTGAATTGCCGCATCCAGTGCTGCTCCCGAGGAAATGCCGGTCAGGATTCCTTCCGTACGGCCCAGCTCCTTCGAACGGGCAAATGCCGCGTCGTTTTCAATGGGAAGAACTTCGTCGTAAAGCTTCGTATCCAGCACGCCCGGAACGAATCCGGCGCCGATGCCCTGAATCTTATGCGGTCCGCTGTGTCCCTGTGAAAGAACGGGGGATGATGCCGGCTCAACCGCGTAAATCTTAACAGAAGGATTCTTCGCCTTCAGGTATTTCCCGACGCCTGTTACCGTGCCGCCGGTTCCGACGCCTGCCACAAACGCGTCGACCGTTCCGTCCGTATCCTTCCAGATTTCAGGACCTGTCGTTTCGTAATGGGCTTCGGGATTGTCCTTGTTTTCGAACTGCTGTGGAATAAAGCTCCCAGGGATCGTTGCCGCAAGCTCCTTTGCGCGCTCGATCGCGCCGGTCATGCCCTTCGTTCCATCTGTCAGCTCAATTTCCGCTCCGTATGCCTTCAGGATGTTGCGCCGCTCCACGCTCATTGTTTCCGGCATCGTCAGGATTATACGATAGCCCTTGACCGCAGCGATAGACGCAAGCCCTATGCCGGTATTGCCGGATGTCGGCTCTATGATGACGGAGCCCTTCTTCAGATCGCCGCGCTTCTCCGCTTCCTCGATCATCTTCTTCGCGATACGGTCCTTCACACTTCCTGCCGGATTGAAATATTCCAGCTTTAAAAGAATTGTCGCCTTAAGTCCAAGCTTCTTCTCCAGATTGACCGGTTCAACAAGCGGTGTGTTTCCGATAAGTCCAAGTGCTCCTTTATAAACGTTGCCCATGATAATTCCTCCTTTGATAGACGATTGGTTCTATTCATACTATTCCTACCTGTTTAATAGGATTATACGGTGCTATGTCTGATTTGTCAATACGTTTTTTTTAAAAGTACAGAAAGTTCATTGTTTTCCATGTACCGGTATTCTATAATGGGAAACGGTCAGGGGGAATTGTTTTGAATCAGCGCAGACGCGGCATTTTTTATATCATACTGTCATCCTTCTTTTTTGCACTCATGGCAGTGTTTGTTCATCTGGCCGGGGACCTGCCCGCTGTCGAGAAGAGCTTTTTCCGAAACCTTATCGCGATGATTCTGGCCCTCGCACTCCTCATAAAAGATAACGAAAGCTTTCGCCCCTCCAGAGGATGCGTACCCGCGCTTCTGCTCCGCGCCACAGCCGGAACCGTGGGGATCATCGGCAATTACTACGCGATTGATCATCTCGTGCTGTCCGATGCTTCCATGCTCAACAAGCTCTCACCCTTTTTCAATGTCCTGTTTTCTGTCCTCTTTTTAAAAGAAAAGATCAGCTGGAAACAGTTCTGTACCATTCTGATCGCGTTTACCGGCAGTCTCTTCATAATAAAGCCATCCTTCAATCTCGCAGCATCCCTGCCTGCCCTGATCGGCTTCTGCGGCGGCATGAGCGGCGGATTTGCCTATTGTATGGTCCGTTATCTTGCACAGCACGGGGAACGGAAAACATACATTGTCTTCTTCTTTTCTTCCTTCTCCTGCCTCATTACACTGCCATTCCTGCTTTTTGACTATGCGCCCATGACGGGCACGCAGCTTCTGATGCTCATCCTTACAGGGCTGTGCGCGGCCGGCGGACAATTTGCGATTACAAATGCCTACGCATGCGCTCCCGCCCGTGAGATCTCGGTATTCGATTACACACAGATCCTGTTTTCCACGGCTTTCGGCTTCTTCTTCTTCGGGCAGCTGGCGGATAAGTGGAGTATTCTCGGATATATCATCATCTGCTCCGTCGCGGTTATTACCTTCTTAAAAAAAGCGCCTGCGGAAGCTTAAGCTCACGCAGGCTGATGTTTACGAAAAGTGCCGGACTCGCAGCGGTATTCCCATTGTATGCGCTATATTCTGACAAGCGGCAATCTCCTCCGGCGAAATCACATCCACAACCGAAAACTTCACATCGATTCCGGCCGTTCTGCATTCGGCGGCAAAGGATTTCATCGCCTCATACGCTCCTTCCGGCTCCGGATGCGAAATCCGTTCATACGCATCGTGATCCGGCGCGTTAAGGCTTACCGAGCACGCATCGACAATGCCCTTCAGACGCGGAACAATGTCCCCGCCGTTCTCGAGACTTCCGAGTCCGTTCGTATTGAGACGGATCTTAAGTCCGTACCGGTCTTTCGCGTACTGTGCCGACAGCAGCAGATTGTCCAGCGCGCACGTCGGTTCACCGTATCCGCAGTATACAAGCTCCTCAGGAGCTGCAAATCCATACGCGTCAATCGCCGCCTTGATCTCCTCAATCGTCGGATCGGTCTCATGCCACAGTGTTTCCGCGTTTCCGATTCCATCTGTCTGGAAACGGATGCAGAAGCTGCAGCGGCAGTTGCATTTGTTTGTAATATTCGCATACGCCTTGCCATTATATGTATAAATAATATCTGCCATTATTTTTTTCCTTCCTCTTAAGAATCATCACGAACGATAGATCATCTGGTCTGTCCGGATCTTCAGATGCATCCTGTCCAGCGCCGCCGCGAGTACGAAAAAGATCGCGGCACTTCCGCCCGACTGAACCGCATTTCCTGTTATCGACGCGATAAACGCTGTATACGATCCGAATATCAAGGATTCCGCAAAGTAATAGCCAAGTCCCGATATTGCAAAAGCAACGAATACCGCCACGATATTCCGTGTACAGAGCAGCTTCTCCTTCCTGCTTGTAAACGGCAGTGTAATCAGAATCTTGATGATGATCGTCGCCGGGACCCACATCGGCGCGGTCAGAAGATCCGCCAGTCCTCCGCCGATCGCGGCAGCCGCCAGTGCATACGGCTGCGGCAGAAGTGCAGCGCAGATATAAATCAGCGCGTCGCCAAAATGAATGTAACCACCGTTGATTCCATCCGGTATATGACAGATATAAGCGGTCATCACCGTAATCATCGCCGCGAAAAGTCCCGACATCGTAAGCAGAACGGCCTGCTTTCTGCCGTGTTTGTCATAATCCGAATAATTTCTGACTGTCATAGCCGCATCATCCTGTTTCATCTTCATTCTCCGTTTTCCTGTTTCTGCATAAGCATCCCAAGATACCGCTCATAATTGATGCCTT
>Ga0163159_1000519_pt1 | contig 47429 bp, 40 predicted proteins | sample BioMet9_FD_108702 | JGI IMG/M metagenome (GOLD analysis project Ga0163159, IMG submission 108702) | Microbial communities from bioreactor (seeded with sewage sludge) at Lawrence Berkeley National Lab, California, USA - Biofuel... | ecosystem: Engineered > Bioreactor > Anaerobic > Unclassified ... | reverse complement strand
CTCCCGGATCTTCTGAAGGATTTCCAGATTGTCCATCTGTGCGGCAAGGATAAAATCGACCATACCCTTGACAGTACACCCGGCTACGCACAGTTTGAATATATCAAAAAAGAGATGAAGGATCTCTTCGCGCTGGCGGATCTCGTCATATCACGCGCCGGTGCGAACGCGATCTGCGAACTTCTGGCGCTTCGCATTCCAAATCTTCTCATCCCGCTTTCCGCAAACGCGAGCCGCGGCGACCAGATTCTGAACGCACGCTCCTTTGAAGCACAGGGCTTCAGTATCGTGCTGGAAGAAGAAGCACTTACAAAAGAATCGCTTCTTGACGCGATCCACGCGTTATACTTCTCAAAAGCTGAATACATTGATGCTATGAGCCACACACCGCAGCTCGATTCAATCAAAACGATAACGGGACTTATCGAAGAAGCCGCCGCGCTTCATCAGGAAGAAAATGCCTGATAATATCCGCTGATTACGCCTTTGCATCTTTATATAACGACTTTAGAAGCGCTATCTCACGGCCGTATCCATCAAGTTCATTCGGCGTTTCAAGATAGAAAGGCTTTTCCCGAAGCAGCGGATGATTAATTACAGCAGAAATGGCATCCAGACCTATGGAGCCTTCTCCAATCCGTTCGTGACGGTCTTTATGACTGGCGAACGGATTTTTGCTGTCATTCAAATGAACAGCTTTCAGCCATTCCAGTCCTATAACCGCATCAAACTCCCTCAGGACTCCATCCAGATCATTCACTATATCATAGCCGGCATCGTACACATGGCATGTATCGAGGCATATTCCCACACGTTCCGGACACTGTATACTATCACGGATCTTCTTCAGTTCACCGAAACTGCCGCCAATTTCCGTGCCCTTTCCGGCCATTGTCTCCAGAAGGATCATCGTGCTCTGCTCCGGACGAATAATCTGATCAAGGAGACCGCATATCAGGCGTATTCCCTCATCTGTGCCCTGGCCGCAGTGACTTCCGGGATGAAAATTATAATAGCTGCCCGGAAGATATTCCATGCGCTTCAGATCATCTTCCATTACAAGATGCGCAAATTCCCGCGTCCTTGCTTCTGCCGAGCACGCATTCAAAGTATATGGCGCATGTGCAACAAGAGGTGCAAAACCATTCTCACACATTAATGTCTGCAGCCTGGCAGCATCATCCGGATCCAGCTTCTTTGCCCTGCTGCCGCGCGGATTCCTTGTAAAAAACTGAAAGGTATTCGCACCGATGGAAAGCGCGTCATGCCCCATTGCTTCAAACCCATTCGCCGAAGAAAGATGACAGCCTATTTTAATCATTTTTGTCCGAACGCCTCAAGTATCCTGTCCCGCAGGCCTTCGTCCAGCTCTCCCGGCTTCCACTGCAGACCCATATTGTCTCCTTCAAAACGCGGAATCATATGAACATGATAGTGAAAAACCGTCTGACCCGCGGAAATTCCGTTATTCTGAAGAAGATTATAGCCATCGCATCCGACTATATCCTTCATCTTCGTCATAATCTTCTTAGCCAGAACAACCGACCGGGCCGCTACCTCATCCGGCACCTCAAAAATATTGGCATAATGCTCCTTCGGCAGAATAAGCGCATGGCCCTTTGAAGCCGGATTGATGTCCAGTATGACACGAAACATGTCATCTTCATAAATTGTCGCACTTGGAATCTCTCCATTCGCAATCCTGCAGAAAATACAATTCTCGTCCTTCATGATAACTCTCCTTCCCTGATCTGTTATCAGCAGTTAACTTGTTTTCGCTTCTTATGGTAAAGAATAATCCCCAGCACAATACCCCCGAGCAGTCCGCCGATATGCGCGGCATTATCGATTCCCGTATTCACAAAGCCGCAGTAAAGCGTACAGCCGATAATTAACAGCAGCTGCATGGAGCTTAAATCCTCTAATCTTCCCTTGTTGCGGATCACGATATAGAGAAGCGCTCCAATCACCGCGAAAATTGCGCCTGACGCTCCTGCTGAAACAGCATAATCTTCCGTTCTTAAACTATTTTCCAGTGACAGCAGATTGCCGCAGAGACCTCCCGCCAGATATATCACGAGGTATTTCCAGTGACCGACAGCACGTTCCAGATTGTCTCCGACAATATACAGAACAATCATGTTGTTCGCGAGATGCGAAAAGCCAAAATGCAGAAACATACTTGTAAAAACCGTATACCACATTCCCCGTTCAATAACCCATGGCACATACATGGCACCATGCGTAACCATAAACATCGTATTCGTCGTCGACCCCATAATGCCGAGAATAATAAAAACCACAATATTCGTGCCTATCATCAGAAGGTTGCAGATGCCACGGCTCTTGATGAATGCCGCAGCGTTCCTGCGCCCGGCCATCTGATTTCCGGCGTTCTGCTGCACGGAACGCTCGTTCCATGCCCTTATTCCCCTGTCTAATGACTGCTGAAGCGCCATGCGGAATCCATCAAAATCCGAAGGCTGATTGTCAAAAATAACAAGCTGCAGTCTGTTCGTGTCAACAAACCAGATCGGCGCCATCGAGCGCGCCAATGAAGAAACCTGTCCGATCCGCGGCGTCCAGAATACTGTAAGACAGTTGATCTCTGAATAATTCATGCCTGAAAAAAAACGAAACGCGTCGTCCCGCACCCGCATCATCCAGTTCAGATCCAGCGTTACGCCCGGCCGCTCTTCAAAATACAGCAGCAGATGCACTTTAAAATCCTGGACCCGCGCATATAAAACAGCTCCGTTCTCATATGTCCTCTCCCTGCGGTAACCGCGGGATGCTGCCGATGCTTCAAATAATTGATTCATAACCTGGTCACTTATCTCCTGTAAACAGTTGAATTGATTCAGTAACCAGTATTGTAACACATCTTACCCACATTTGCGAATGGATATTCTCATCTCAGACTGACTGTATATTCTTTACCTGAAAAACAGACTGTGTCACTGTCTAAAAGCCGGACCTTTTCCTCACCTTCAATACGGATGCCGTTATAAAATGTACCATTTCCGGAGCCCATGTCTTCAAGAAAAAAGCTCCCGGCAATTCTTTCTATCCTGGCATGAATCCTGCTGACGGATGAATTCATAATGCAGCCATCCGCAGCACTTTCATCCGAGCCAATCAGGTAAGGCGTTTTTGAAACGATCATTGTATCGATCGTGTTGTCCGATACAAGTCTCAATATTGTTTCATTCTGATTCTGCCTTATTTCTTCCGCTATAGCTGTGCATTTTTCCCTCCCGGCATGCTCCATCGCTTTTTCTTTATGAAATTGTCCTGCTGTGATATTCTGAATCCATTCTGTCAGGATTGCTCTGCTGTCATATATCTTATACGCCGCATACATACACAATGCCGCTGCCGTCATAATGCCGGAAACTGCGGGAATCGGATTCTGTATCCCATGGGATTTAAAGAAACAGACACACCCCATATAAACTGGCAGGAGCAGAATGCAGATGAAAAAAAGCATTCTCACCTTATCCAGCTTTGTCTTCGGCGTGTCCTCCTTATTCAGGATTCTATCCTGTACAGCAGCCTCACTCCGCCGGTCCGTGCTGCATCCAGCTTCCGGTTCTGTCATCTGTTTCGTTTCACAGTTCTTGACACGGATTTCTTCAATAATGTGGCGGATGTCATAATTTTCTCTTGTCCTGCCGTGAAGTTCATAAATCAATGCTACTGCTTCCCGGTCGTCATAATCTACATTGTTCAGCAGTTCTCCAACCAGATTATGAAACGACTCCGTAAGCCCCTGCTTTCACGTCGGCAGATAACAGAACAGATATTTCCCCTGTTCTATAAAGATGTACTCCGTCTTCAGGATTATATTCTGCATATCCAGAAGATATTTTCCGCATATCTCCTGCAGTTCAAGTATGTTTGTAATCAGATTTCTGATCAAGAAAAGGTTAGCCTTCTCTGTCAGAAGCATTTCCTGCAGCGATATCCTCCCTGTTATTTCATAGCAAAAGCGTATTCTGTTATCTATGCCATGCGGTGTACAGGGAAGAAAAGCAGCAATATGATTTCTCTGAATCATATTCACTTGATAATCCATCTCATAAGGCTCTTCTGTTTCAATAAGCATATATCTGCAGTTTAATTCATTTCGATAATCTGTCTTCATTCTGTCAAATCTTCCTTAATGTCCATAATTCTACGTGTTTCTCTGATAATTTTCTCCGGCTGCCATGCCGGACACTCCGAAAATACAGTTGTTTTATCATCCAGTGCAACGGTAAGAAACGGAAACGGCCAACCGCAGGAAGAATCTGCTGTCAGCCTGACTTCAACCTTATTATTATGTATTTCTCCATAAAAAATGACATTCTTCGTTAAAAACATCTTATTACCCGCAAATGCTTTATATGCAGAATCCATTGTGCTTTCATCGACCTGCTCTCCTGCCTGCCATGCATGTTCTCCCCAGAAAGCCGTTTCCGATGCCAGCCCGGCCAGTATGGTACGGTCATGGAGAAAAAATCCGACATACATAACAAACAGAACTGCAGCAATAACAAGCGGCATAATAAACGCGGCTTCTACAGTAAGACTCCCTTTGCTTCGTATCACAGAATCATCTCCCCTATAAAGAATATAGTATAAGAAGCACACAGAAATGGTACAAACGGCATTTCATATGTCTTTGGGACACGCTTTACCGCCATCACTGCGCCTGCCGCAGCAGCGCAGATAAAAAATCCCGTCAGGACAACAGACGAACCATATACCGGACCGCAGCATTCTATGATCACTCCTATCAATAGACAGTCCCCGTATCCGAATGCTTCTTTTGTAAGCTTTGCAATTCCCATAAAGAATAAAGTGGCAAGAACCGCTGCAATACAGTAATATATATGAAATGATCCTTTCCATGCATCAATCATTACAATTGCAGCCGCTATAAAGCAAGGAAGCAGAACCGGAATTGTCCGCGTGCGAATATCGGTAAAACTGCAGGCTGCAAGCCCCAATAACATAACTGCATCTTTCACTGACCCCCGCATTTACTGCACGGCCCCCTTCCTCCTACTTCAGAAAGTGGTATTTCGTGAATGTTCCTCTTAATCCCGCTGCATTCCCTGGATACATGATAACGATTTCCATCTTCCGTCAGATAAACTGTATCAGCTGACGACAGTACACCCGGTGCATGGCAAAGCTCACACGGATAATATATGGAACCGTCCTCACTACGAAGGTTCTTCACCGCATCACCATTCACCGTTGATACAGATAAATGTAAATATGCGCAGTCACGGCTCCTGTGATAAACAGTTCCTGTATCTGTCACAAAAACGACCGGATTATCCTTATCGCCATTACTGTCCTCCTTAATATATCCAACCCACCCATGGAGCAGGACCCGCTGCTGATAGTGTATACCCGGCAGACCAAATCCGGAAAATGGCAAAACAACTTCGTATTCCGCTGCAATATCGATTGTCTGTCCATCCTCCATCAAGGAGGAATTTAAAAAACTGATACCCGACGTACCTCCCCTGACCATTTCCTTAACCAGCAGGTCCCCGCCAAGAATGCTGTCGATTTTTGTTTTTAAATAAAGCTGGGATATCATTCCCCCTGCTGGCATAATCGTCTCTTCATCACAGGAATTTCCGGCCTGCCGGATCCCTGTAATTGCTTCATCCGCAGCAGAAGCAGAATAAGCAAATGCTGACATCTCGTTTCCAACGCCGGCAAGTGCTGATCCAATCTTCATATTAAGCCATGTTATATTCATCAGACATGCAATAAGCAGCATGGCGCTTAAAAACAACGGCAGTACAAGTGCTGCTTCAATTGTCAATACACCTTTTCGATACATATTTGCATTGTCTCCCATACCCCAGACAGATACTCCGAAACAAACAGATTCGATAAAAAAACAGGCGACTGGTGATGCGTCAGGTAAGAGAGAGTATTCCTTTCTAAGATTCTTGATAGAGTAGACTTGATTTCGGAGTATCTGTCTGGGTTCTGGAAAACAAATACTGTCACTGATAGCGATAGGAAACTGGAAAAGCTGACTGTATCCCTCTCGAAAAAATCCATGTATTGCTGATCGTCATTCCCGCTGCACATGTATCCATCCGAAATCCCGGATTTTCCTGAATATTCTGTATCCGCTGTTCCGCTATATCCATAAAACGGTACGTCTGATCTGTTTCACTGCCCAGAAGCAGAAGAAGCCTGAGAAATGTATCATAGCCGACGCCTGTATTCCTGTCATGACGCATCCGAAAACCTTCCCCCGAAAGACTGGCAAGTTCTTCAAGTTTTAATTCCCATGTTTCAGCCGTCTTGACTGCCGGTATCTTTCCTCCCGCCAGTAACGTTCGAAGATCAAGAATACTTTCTCCATATGCCCATGCCAGCAGCAGGGCCCATTTGACTCCTGTGACCAGCGGCGGTATTCCAAAGTATCCCGCCAGAGCAACTGCCATGGCCTCCGCTTCAGCCTGTTTTCCTGTATCGGTAATCAAATAGCCGAAATTGACAGCCTCCCGCATTGCAAGAAGCTTGCGGGATACAGCTTCCAGATTATCGAGATCACTTGTTCCGCCCGATATTATATACTCTGTTTCATATAAAATCTGCTTTGTATCCGGCTGCGCATCATTTCCATAATGGCCAAGCATATTCAGCAGATATTCACGAAACAAAAGATCATCGATATTCTGCTGACGCTTTGAACCTTCCTTTATTTCCCCATATCCTTTAAGAAGAGAACGTTTTGAAACAAGCTCTCCGTCCCTGAGCCTTTTCTGTGAGACTTCTTCCGGATGTTCCAGAAGAAGTTCCATTAAAGGAGATTTCTGCATTTTCTCAACATCATCGACCGGATTCATCTCTTCCGTCTCTGGGTCTACTTCTATTCCACTTTGCTCCTTCTGTTCCACAAGGCTGATCATCTCTTCCTCGTTTCTCAGTTTATACGTATCATGCTCCTCCTCTGCTCTTTCAATCTCTTCCGCCGGCTCTGCCGATGAAATCAGATCTTCAGCAGCACCGATTCCAAGCTTCTCCTTCATATAATTGCTTACCTGTTCCCTGCATGGCCGTCCGCCGTCATCTGTCAGCAGTTCCAACACGGTTATCTCAGTTTCCTCAGGCATTCCATCCCATCTGACAGCGGTACTGCCTGTATACAGTCCTTTCTGCATATCCATCTGATAGGACAGATAATTCTTATAATGACTGAGCACCTTGCTCTCCGATCCTTCACCTGAACTATATGACATGTCTATCGCAAAAATATCGTATTCTTCAAGCAAATCCGTACAGTATTCTCCAAACAAAGAATTCACCGACATCTCGGATATCATTCTCGCCCTGCTCCTGGAAACCTGTATCATAGAGGACTGGAACAGCGCCATCAGAAATGAAATCACCAGTACAAGAATCAGACTTAAAAAAGCGGAAATCTGACCATGCCATATCTTATCAGATGCTTGAACTGTCATTTGTTATTTTCTTAAAGATTGAATTTACAAGAGATGTAAGCTGATCCTTAAAAATGATAACCAGACCAATCAGCACTACCAGAATGAGGATCACTTCAACAACTCCGATCCCATCTTCTTCTTTTAAAAAAACCGCTATATAATTCATACGCTTTCTCCTTTTCATTAAATATTCCGCCGCTTTATACCATTACACTTAAATACGCAGGAATCATGATGATCAATAGCATGATCACAAGCATTAAAAACATAGGCATCAGCAGCTTCGTACCTGCTTCTTCCGCACACCTTCGCGCATAATTCCTGCGTTCATCAAACGACTCCTCCGCTTCCCTCCGGAATATCCTGATAAGCCCGTTTGACCCTTTCCTCAGATTCTGCGAAAGAATCGCTGCAAGCTTCGGATACTGTGTTCCTCCGCACCGCCTTCCAAAGGCGTCATATGCCTTCTGCTCAGATGTACCGCGTTTAATGTCCCTGCTGCATAAAATCATCTCTTCATATGCATAACGCTTCCGCCTGCTGTGTGTACTGTAATCCTCCGTAATTCTGTCCCATGCCTGGCGCACCGTCATGCCCGCACCCAGAAGAAGTACCAGTTTATCCAGAATATCAGGATAATCCGCCTGCATCTGCAGCTTCCGCTGCTCCAGTTCTTTATGAAATTTCTTATCTTCCAGAATATAAGAAACAGCCGCAAGCAAAAGAAACAAGATCATCACTTTAAAAGCCGTATGGCTGTCAGGAACACTCCATAATACAGATTTATTACCGGCTGTCGAGGGAAGTATCAGTGAACCGGCTGTCATTGTTTCTTCATTTACTTTCGAAACCTCCCTTTCAATGAGCGAACGAAAATGCTCCTGTGCGGATACTTCTGCCGCTGAAACCGTAACCTCCGTTTCGTATACACCCTTCTGTCTCATACATGACAGAAATCCTTTTATTGTTACGACAGCGCCTTCTTCTGAAATATTCTCAATATGAACTCTCCCATTCGTTTCCAGAATATCCGGATCACTGCTTTCCCACTGAATTTTAATCGGTCCCGGATAGATTACAGACGGCAGGCAGAGATTGCTGCTGACATGATCTATGGAACTGTTTTCCCCCAGAATACGACTGTTCATTCCATCTATTTCTTCCTGAATTCTTACTGCTGCTTCCTCTTCGGAATATATCTGCGGTGATACCGTAATTTCATATATCCCGGATATCCCATCCTGTGATTCTGCTTCCAGCGTTACTGTCTTCTCGCATCCATCATAAGCAGACCGCTCAATTTCACTGATCTGACGCACATCGGCAGAATGAAAAGCCATCAGGACTCCAAAAAACGCTATTCCGGTCACTGCCGTCAATACCGTACGGTTCAGCTTCCTGCGATAATATTCCCTGATCCTCTGCTGCCCTTCACGTCCCGGATACAGCAGTTCCATCTCCGCCGCAGCCCGTGTGCCGCGATAAAAACCGGGACCTGCTATCTTCTCCATGATACTAATCACGGCTTCTCCTTTCTTCCATTTTATCTTCATAACGCTGCCTCCTTAAATATCAATAGCAAGAATACACTTCCCCCAGAAAACCGCACCCAGAAAACACGCCAATGCCGCCGTCATGACTGCAGCGCCAAAAATGCTGCCGTATAAATATTTCATGAAATCCGGAAAACCTGCTTTCATATAGAGTATGATGCCGGGCGGTATCATTACCATCACTTTCCATTCCAGCTTTCTGGCTGCCACAATGGTCTGAATATCTTGCCGGATTTGTATCTTCTCTCCAATAATATCCGCTGTATTCGATATAACCTCATTAATATTTCCTCCTGAACGCCTGGCTGTCCTGAAAATCAGTGCAAAATCCCGTATATCCTTGATTCCGCTCCGTTCTCCAAAATGTCTCCATGCCTCTTCAACCGGGATCTTCATATCCATTTCATTGCTCATATATTGAAATTCCTTGACAATTTCAGCTTCGGCACCATATATGGGCACCAGTTCCTTTCCGGCTTCCCGTATGGCATTTTCTGCCGCATATCCGGCATGCATCGCCGCCTTCAATGAATGAAGGGCTTCCCGGAATTCTATTTCGAGATGTTCCCGGCGCTTGCGCTCGCCTTCTTCATACCGCACCTTAAGCAGGAGAATCTGCAGAACAGAACCCGGGACCGCAGCCAGTACCGTACCGTAAAATAAATATCCGAATATCAGAATCAGCCCTTCGTTCCATATGAATGCCCTTAAGAAATCAGCCTTTGTCCAGTTTCTGAATCGTTTGAACCTTTCCAATCCTACGCAGTTCTCCCCTTTCAAATCGGTAAAGTGAGTTTAAAAGTATCTCGCCATCACAATATCCGCAAAGCTCTACAATTTCCATAACTTTCCTGGAGCCGTCGCGAAGTCTGCCGAGGTGGATCAAAATATCCAGCCCCGAAGATATCTGACGACGGACAGCATCCAAAGGCAGTTCCATACCCATCAGCACCATCATTTCCAGACGGCTCAGCATATCCCGCGGTGAATTCGCGTGGCCGGTGCTGATCGATCCATCGTGTCCAGTATTCATTGCAACCAGCATATCCAATGCCTCCCCGGAGCGCACCTCTCCCACAACAATTCTGTCCGGCCGCATCCGAAGACTTGTGCGGATCAGATCACGAATTGTAATTTCACCTGTTCCTTCCGTATTCTTGTTTCTGGCTTCGAGCCTGATCAGATTCGGAACATCGACAAGCTGCAGCTCCGCATTGTCTTCAATCGTAATAATTCGTTCCTCCTGCGGTATATATTCCGTAAGAGCTGCCAGAAATGTTGTTTTACCGGCGCCGGTACCGCCGCTGATGAAAACATTGCACCTGTACGCTACAATATCACGCATAAATTCTGCCGCCTCTTCCGTCAGTGACCCGGCTCTGATCAGCTCTTTCATCGTCATTGGGTGTCCGGGAAACTTGCGGATAGTGACTGCCAGCCCGTCAAGCGACGCGGGAGGCAGTACAATATTGACACGGGATCCGTCTTCCAGTCTGGCATCCACAATCGGAGAAAATTCATTCACCATTCTGTTTGAGCCTGCCGCAATCTGCTGGATAATATTTTCAAGCTTCTCCAGCGACTGAAAGTGCTGGTCGATCTGTCTGACTTTCCCCTTCTTCTCGATAAATATCCTGTTCGGTCCGTTTATCATAATCTCTGTGATCTCAGGATCCTCCAGTAATTCCTGAATCAGATCCAGCCTTCGAAAGCTGTTGAAAAGCGCCTTTCCCAGAAGCATCTGCTCCCGAAGGGAAACTGCGTTATTCCTTCCGGCATCACGCACAGCTCTTCGGATAATTTCCTGAAGCTCCGCATCATCCGGTATTTCCGTCAGGTCCGTTTCCTGAAGAATGGTATCGTACAGTGACCGGCGAAGTTCATCATACCGGCTGTCATCGGCGGGATGTGCTTTCCTGTTCATCAGCTCCTGCCGTTTCCCGCCAGCAGAGAACGGGCAAATCCGGTAAGCGGTCCCCACAGAAATTCGCCGATATAAAGACTGTCTTCCCCAACCTTCTCTGACACAGGCAGCGCGACCTTCTCTGTCTTATCAAGAATCTCCGGGTAATCCAGCGCATCCAGCATTTCCTCATACTGACAGATCTTACCCTGAGAAATAAAATCTCCCGCAACAGGCATATAAATCTTGTCACAGCGTGCCAGAAGTGTAAGAAGACCCTGAACGCCTTCTCCAAAATCAATAATGATCGTATCATACGCACCGCTGCCTTCTATCTGGCTGAGAAGATAATGCCATTCCTCCGAGGTGATTTCCATAAGATCCGATGTGATTCTCGCCGGCGGTACGTAATCCAGCGTGTGAATCGTCTGTGTAACAGCCGGAAGCTTAAGTGCCAGAAGACTCGCATCCTGCCTGGCATAGTAGAGCAGATCTGAAAGATCCACATCGCATTCTCTGTTAAGAAGCGCGGGAAAACCGGAACAGCTTTCCAGATTCAGATAAAGTACCTTCCTGTCCCTCCCAAGCTCCTGTCCTATGGCAAGCGCAAATGTAGTCTTTCCAATACGGTGAAGCGGTGAATAAACACCGATTACCTCTGCCTGCCTGCCGAAATTCATCGTATCCGTCCCTGCATGATCCTGTTCGTACTGCCGGATAATCTCACGTATTACATCTTCCGCCTTCTGATATTTATACACGACATGGTGATTCTCTGCATATTTCCGGTCCTTTCCCTCCGTGAGAATAAAAATATCCCCGATCCCGCGCTTTTCAATCTGATCTGTCAGAAATGCCGGACTGATCAGCAGAATATCCGGTACTTCATTCTCAAGACACGACTCCAGAATATCGGATGAGGTAAAAGCTCTCACCTCAAAAGGACTCGAAATCATTCCATTGACTGCTTCCATCAGGCGATAGGAATAATCTGCCTCAACATCACAAATAAAAATCTTCCTCTTCATTCACATTCCTCCTTGATATTATAAAATTTGAGCTGCCGCCGTAATCACGGTACCGGCAAGAACCGGCACGGCAAACGGCAGAAGTATCTCTTTGTTCCTGCTTTCTGTATCATATATCCCTGCTTCCCCCGTGACCGCTGCCGTCATCAGATAAGTCTTCAGATAGCAGAGTCTGCGCCGCAGATTCCGGTACCGGATCATCTTGTACAGACTCATTGCAGCTCCCGTCAAAAAAATGTACAGTAAATGGGTAAATGCACCCTCCATGCCGGCAGACACCACAACTACAGAAAGCAGTTTAATATCACCTGCTCCGAACATCCGAAGCATAGTAAGCGGCAGCATAGCCAGCACACATATTGCCGCCGGAAATAAAGACAGTGCGGCAGCGTCCCAGCCATACTGCATTATCTGGTACAGAAACGCTAATATAAGGCCTTCCGCAGTCAGCCTGTTTGGTATCCGGTTCGTTCTTACATCCGATAATGCGCAAAAAAAGAGTATAATTAATAAACCGGCCTTAAAAATCTGTCCGATAAGCATGATGTTCTCCAGTATGGGAAAAGATGTGAAACAGCGTCTACTATTTGAACGGAATTATGAAAAATTCCGATTGTAAGCGTTTTCAGTCATTAAAAGCTTGAATGATACAGAATGTCTGTTTAGAAAATAATGCTTAGATAATAAGATGCAAAAAGCAGTCTAACTTGCGTTTACTGATCTTAAAAGTGACTATACCACCTTTTCGATGACTTGTCTACCCACATAGACTGCTTTCTCTATATTTGTGAATTATACATAATAATTAAGTGTACACACTTTCACATTTCTGTATAAAAATCGGAAAGGTGCCTAATACCATGCTCTCACGGCATCGGCAAAATTACCATTCAACCGTCAAGTGAACCGCCTTTTTCCAGCCGCGGAGCTTTTCTTCCCTCGTTTTCGCAGTGATTTCCGATGTAAACGTCCGTTCAGCGTCCCAGTTTTTTACAATATCGTCCTGGTTCTTCCAGAACTTTACCGTCAGTCCGGCCAGATAAGCCGCACCCATCGCGGTTGTCTCGATACAGACCGGACGGATGACCGGTATATCAGAAATATCGGCCTGCATCTGCATAAGCAGGTTGTCCGCGCTGGCTCCGCCGTCGGCCTTGAGATACCCCGGACGGATTCCGGAATCCTCGATCATCGCCTTCAGCACGTCGTTAAGCTGATACGCGATCGACTCCTCGGCGGCACGGATAATGTGATATTTGTTGACGCCGCGCGTAATGCCCACGATCGTGCCGCGCGCGTCCGGCTTCCAGTACGGAGCCCCGAGCCCTGTGAAAGCAGGCACGATATAGCAGCCGTTCGTATTTTTTACCTTACCGGCCATATACTGCGTATCTGAGGCCGAATCCAGGAGCTTCATTTCATCACGAAGCCATTGTATTACCGAACCGCCGGTAAAAACAGAGCCTTCGAGCGCGTAATTCACTTGGCCGTCGACGCCCCAGGCAATCGTTGTCAGCAGTCCGTGTGAAGAAAGAACCGGCTTTTCTCCCGTATTCATAAGCAGAAAGCAGCCTGTTCCGTATGTATTTTTCACATCACCGGCTGAAAAGCAGGCCTGGCCAAAAAGCGCCGCCTGCTGATCCCCGGCTGCTCCGCCGATCGGAATCGGACCGCCGAAGAACCCTGGATCTGCTTCTCCAAAAGCACATGAATTCGGCTTTGCCTCCGGCAGCATGCATGCGGGAATGCCGAATTCCTTCAATATCTCCTTGTCCCAGGAAAGCGTATGAATGTTAAAAAGCATCGTACGCGAGGCATTCGAATAATCGGTGGCATGCACTTTCCCGCGTGTCAGTTTCCAGATCAGCCATGTTTCGATCGTTCCGAAATACAGCTCGCCCTTCTCCGCGCGTCGCATGGCATCCGGCACATTTTCCAGTATCCAGTGCAGCTTTGTACCGGAGAAATACGGATCGATAATCAGCCCCGTCTTCGACCGGATCATCTCCGTAAGACCTTTTTTCTTCAATATTTCACAGTAATCGCTCGTCCGGCGGCACTGCCAGACGATGGCCGGCGAAACCGGTTCGCCCGTCTGTCTGTCCCAGACGACGGTCGTCTCGCGCTGATTCGTTATTCCGATCGCCGCGATATCAGGTGCTTCCGCATTGACATTCGCCATCGCCTGCTGCGCGACGAGAAGCTGTGCCGACCAGATTTCCTCGGCATCATGCTCGACCCAGCCCGGTTTCGGAAAATGCTGTGTAAATTCCTTCTGACTGACCGAGCACATTCTCCCGTGCCGGTCGAACAAAATGCAGCGGACACTCGTTGTTCCCGCGTCCAGGGCCATGATATACTTCTTCATCCGTACCCTCCTTTTCCGTCGGAAGATCAGAACTCAAAAACAGCTGCTTCAAACGGAGCCAGCGGATAAGCAAAGGAACACGGCATCCCGTCGCATTCTTTTCCGGAGGAACGGTACGTCAGCTTCTTATTCACAGCAGTTCCGCCGAACCGCGCCTCGTCACTCGTAAGTATCCGTTTATACTGCTTTCTCATCGGTACGCCGACGCGGTAATCCTCCCGCGCCACCGGTGTAAAATTACAGATAAAAAGCAGGTGCTTCCCGGTTCCGGCAGGATGACGGATAAAGCTGAAAATACTGCGGCTTGCGTCATCCGCGTTAACCCATTCAAATCCGGACTCAACCCGGTCCAGTTCAAAAAGTGCCGGCTCCCTGCGGTATATTTTCAAAAGTTCACTGCAAAAAGCCTGCAGCTGCTGGTGTTCCGGCTTCTGCAGCAGATACCAGTCCAGCTCCCGGTCTTCATTCCACTCCCGGTACTGGCCGAAATCCTGGCCCATGAAGATAAGCTTCTTGCCCGGATGGCCGGTCATAAAAGCATACCCGACTTTCAGGTTCTGGAATTTGGCCGTCCCGATCCCTGGCATTTTATTGATCATTGAACACTTTAAATGCACAACCTCATCATGAGACAGTACAAGTATGTAGTTTTCACTGCACGCGTATGTCATGGCAAACGTCATTTTATTATGGCTGCCCTTACGGAAATATGGATCAAGGCGCATATATTCCAGAAAATCATGCATCCACCCCATATTCCATTTCAACGTAAAACCAAGTCCGTCATGCTCCGGCGTATCCGTTACCCGCGGCCAGGCTGTCGACTCCTCGGCAATCATCTGGATGCCGGGATTCCGGCCGATTATGCAGGAGTTCAGGTGCTTAAAGAACTCAATGGCTTCCAGGTTTTCATTTCCGCCGTATTTATTCGGAACCCACTGTCCGCTGTTCTTTCCATAATCAAGATAGAGCATGGACGCAACTGCATCAACGCGCAGACCGTCGATATGATACCGCTCAACCCAGAATAAAGCGCTGGCGATCAGGAAATTCTTTACTTCATATTTACTGTAGTCAAAGATTTTAGTACCCCAGTCAGGATGCTCGCCCTTGCGTGGATCTGCGTACTCAAACAGCGGCTCCCCGTCAAAATCCGCGAGTCCGTGCTCATCCTTTGGGAAATGCGCCGGAACCCAGTCAAGAATCACGCCGATTCCATTCTTGTGAAGATAATTGATGAGATACGCAAAATCCTTCGGCGATCCATACCGGGATGTCGGAGCGTAATACCCGGTTACCTGATATCCCCAGGATCCGTCAAAGGGGTGCTCCATAATTCCCATCAGCTCAACATGTGTATAGCCCATCTCTTTTACATATTCCGTCAATGCCTCGGCAAACTGCCGGTATGTATAAAAGCCTTCCAGGTTGTTCGAAGCCTCTGAACCGGGCGGATGCTTCTTCCAGGAGCCAGGATGCACCTCATAGATCGACATCGGCATAGCTGCCGAGTCAAACGTTTTTCTTTTGTCCATCCATGCCTTATCGCTCCAGCGCATCCTGGAAATATCCGTAATGCGTGATGCTGTTCCGGGACGAAGCTCTGATTCATTAGCAAAGGGATCTGCCTTATAAAGCAGCTTTCCGGTCTTCGTTTCAATAACATATTTATAAAGCTGTCCCTTCTTCGCGTTTGGGACAAAAAGGTCATAAACACCAAGCGGTTCCTGACGTTCCATATAATGCTTCTCAGGATCCCATGCATTAAATTCGCCGATTACACGAACGGAAGACGCGTGCGGCGCCCAGACGGCAAAATATGTTCCCTTCCTGCCATCCGCGCATACAGCAGGGTGCGCGCCCAGCTTCTCAAAAATCCTATAGTGCGTGCCCTGGCTGAAATAGTACTGATCCATTTCACCGACAGCAAACGCTTCTCTATTCATAATGCCGCTTCCTTCCTCTATGTAAAGCAGTAAAGGGGGTAAAATCAATCCTGATTCTACCCCCTGCCAGCTATCCGGGCTATCTTGTAAAATCTTCTTCCATCAAAAGAATCCGTTCTGATTTATCGTGATTCTTAAAGAGATTCGTCATAGTCCGCTTCATGCTGTTCCGTTTTGACTTTACAAACGCTTCATCCATAATATCCTTTACCTCAGCTACCGTAACGGCATGATCCTCACGCTGCATGGCATCAATACGGCTGTAAAGCGCGAGAATACCCATCTCGTCGATCCTGTATCCATGCTCCTTTGCGTACGCCTGTCCAAACGTCACAAGCTCATCGTTGATGAAAATCGGTACTTCCAGATGAGAGGTAAACTTCTGCGCGAAATTGCTGTTTTTGGCAAGCAGCTCCGACAAAGGATGACGCTGATCTTCCAGTACGATCAGCAGATTCTCTGTCTGTGTCGTCATCGCCATATTCAATGCTTCCACCGTCTTGGGTGTCATAACACCGGCATTTTCAATGATCAGCGATCCGCCGTGCACCTTCCGCACCGTTGCCGGCACATCCTTATTGTTGAGTGCCTCCGCCGAAATAATTGCTACCTTTCCGCTCGGCATCTTCCGGGATTTCTGAATCGCCTTGACTACATCGACTGCCAGAACGGTTTTGCCGGAGCCCTTCCGGCCGATTACAATCAGATTGCCTGTGGAAGACGTTCCGTCATGCTCAAAGCTGCGGTCATTCTTAAGTACTTCCACCAGCTGCTCGCTCATCCCGCGCACCGGCACAAAATACGAGAAAAGACGTTTCTCATCCTCTGTCAGGCCTGCTTCTGTACCGACACGGCTCTGTGCTTCCAGATCGAATTTCTCTTCCAGTGTAAGGCCGCCCTGCGTCTCATCCGGATTGCCGGAAAATGTTTCATTCGGCGCTGCAGTCTTCTCGTAAATCGACTTTGTCGGATTCACCGCTGCTGCCGGTTCTGCCTTTGGCTCAGGTTCTTCCTTCGAATCAGGAGCTTCCGAAAGAGCAGAATTCTTATCCGGCTCACTGTCATCTGGCTTTGCTTCGGCCATATTCTCCAGTGCAGCTGCTATACTGCCTACTTCAAAATTCTGTGTATCAGCCGGTTTCTTCACTGTCTGTTCCGGCTCATCCTCCGTTTCCAGAGAACTGACTGGCGATGGATGGCTGTTTCCGGCTTCTGCTGCCGTTTCCGGCTCTGTGCCGCTGTCTGTCTCCGCTGCAGTATTCACCTTCGCTTTTAATTTCTGCGAATCATCACTGTTTTCATCCGACTCGATTTCATCCAGAATTCTCTGAATATCATCCGGAATAATATTAACCGGCGCGTTGATTGCTTTCAAAGCAGCGTCTCTTTCACGCATTTCTTCTTCATACTGCTTCTTGCCGGCTTCCAGAGTCTCCTCCATCGCATGCTGTTTCTCTTCCCACTGAGACAGAATATCCTCGATATTCATCTGCCCGGTAATCTGCTTCTCAGTCTGAGAAGATTTTCTTCCCTCTGTAAGACTCATCTGACCGTCGCTGTCCTCTGCCAGATTTGCCGCCGGCTCCTTCTGTGCGATATTTTCCAGCTCTTCCGTTGCTTCTTCCAGCTGATCCGGTTTCGCGGAAGTGGTTCCGTTCTTTTCCTTGGCCATAATTTCAGCCATGCCTCTGGCGATTTCCGCCTGCATATTCATCGTATCGTAAACACCGACTTTAACCGGCTTAACATCAATATCCTCGGCCTTGACCCGCATTGCCTCTTCCTCCGCGGCGCGTTTCGCAGCCTCTTCTTCCGCGGCGCGTTTCGCTGCTTCCTCTTCTAAAGCGCGTTTTGCCGCTTCTTCCTCTGCGGCGCATTTCGCAGCTTCCTCTGCTGCGGCACGTTCTTCCTCTTCCTCGTCCTCGCGGCGGGCTGCTTCCTCGCGGCGGGCTACCTCGGCCTGCCTCGCAGCCTCCTGCTCTTCCCGGTTCTTCCTGGCTGCTTCTTCACGCTGCACTGCCTCCGCTTCAGCTTCCCGCGCGGCCTTCTCTTCCGCTATCCGGCTTGCTTCTGCTGCTGCTTTGCGCTCAGCCTCCAGCTTCCGTGCTTCCTCCCGGGCCCGTTCCTGCATTTCCCTGACTTTATCCGAAATATCCTCGGCAAATTCTGTCTTCAGACCGGAAGATTCCTCCGGTGCTGCCGCTTCATCCGGCATCTCCTGCTCCGTACCGGTCACTTCTGTTTCCGGCACTTCTGTTTCCGGCACGCCCGTATCTGAAGATGGAACCTCTGCATACTCTGTCTCCGGCATTTTCACATACTGCGACAGATCAATATCCGGTATCTTAATGGTTTCTCCTGCATCCGGAGCACTCTGTGCAGACGGCTGCACGGTATCTTCCGGATGGCTTCGGTCATACGTTTCCGCTATATCGAAAACCGACTTACTGCTGTCAATGACAATATCCTCATCCGCCGGCTCATTCTGCGGCTCTTCCGAAGCTGTCTCCGGTTCCTCCTGAACTGCCTGCGGCTCTGACGGAGCATCCTGTCTGCTGCGCTCTGCCATCTTCCGCCCCTCGTCAAGCAGCAGCGAAGCTTCCCTCTGACTTTCGGAAGGCTCTTCCTTACTGTTTACGCTCATTGTATACTTCTCAGCCTGAAGCGGCGTCAGCGGTTTATATTTCTTTTTAAGATCAAGAGCTTTACGGACATATTTGCCCTCACTGAACCAGAGAACAAGGTCATCGCATTCTTCAATGCACTTTGCCGTCATGCCGGCCTGTTCATACAGTCTTGCCAGCTCATATGCCCATCGCTCTATATACTCAACCTGCTTGAATTCCTCAAGTGCCTCAATCTGTTTCCCGATCGGCTCATGCCTTGCTTTAGAAAGCTCATATTTCAAAACGTACTGGTTGCCATCCTTCGGCGCAACCGAAATAAACTCGTCATAGCAGTCGGATGCTTCATCCAGATCCCCTGTCTTAATAGCAAGCTCAGCCAGGCCAAAAATAATCTTGCGGCTGTTCGGAGCTCTGTCATAAGCGATAAACAAAATCTCTCTTGCGTCACTATACCGCCTGCATTCATCATATATATCACTGACGGTACAGAGCATGCTCACACTCTTAACCCGTCTCCAGTCGATCGAATCAGCGATCGTTTCTGCCTTTTTAAAATCTCTGGCCGCCACACATTTAAGCATTTCTTCTGTTTTCAAACGATACTCATATTTGTCCAAATGATTTCACCTCTGAATCTCCATGATGATAATGCGGCAAATTGATTTTACTGTTCTGGAAAAGAAAATTTTACTCGTATAGTTTAGCATATGTATACGTGCTTGTCAAAGAAACAAAGGCAAAGCAGAGCGCTAAAATATCGGTATTTCTGTCGGTTTTTATGTTCTATCCGGATAAAAAAAGGATTGCGGTAATTATGCCGCAATCCGCAATATCCTATTAATCGAAGCGACAAGATTTGAACTTGCGACCTCCGCCTCCCTAAGACGGCGCTCTACCAAACTGAGCCACGCTTCGAACTGCCAGAATTAAACTGAAAAATCGGTGCGACAAGATTTGAACTTGCGACCTCTGCGTCCCGAACGCAGCGCTCTACCAAGCTGAGCCACGCACCGCCGGTATTAACCATGCACATGAAATAATACTACAAACGGCGGCGTTCGTCAACAACTTTTTCAGGTTAAAATATTATTTAATCAAGATAAACAGGTGGTTCATACTCTGCTCCGAGAAGGACCTTCTTGCGCTCCTGAAACCCCAGAAAAGCCCATTCTGTCATATCAATCCACTTATGCTCGCTTCTGTCATAAACCTGGATATACCCGACCAGGCTCGGGTGGCTTCTGACGACGTTGCTTTCATATTCTTCGCCGGTTCTGGGATTGATATCACCTGCCGGCATATCGGATGCTTCGGATGATAGTGCTTCTTCTCCCTCTTCTTCCGCTGATACTTCGTCATCCGCCGTTTCCTCAGACGTTTTCATTTCCGGCGGAATAACCGGCACAGCAGCTGCTGCCGGCTTCTTCTCTTCCTCACGTCTTGATGCGGCTACTGCCCGCTTTGCAATCTCCCGGATCCGCTCTTTCTCCTCTTCTTCTGCTTTCGCACGGGCTGCCTTCTCTTCCTCTGTCATGTTTTCAAGACGTTCCTGCTCGGCCTTCTCCTGTTCACGCTGCGCCGCAAGCTTCGCCTGCCTCGCTTCCTCCGCGGCCTTCGCTTCCTCTAATGCTTTTGCTTCCTCTACAGCCTTTAATTTCAAACGCCGTGCGTCTTCCGCGGCCTTTTGCTCTGCCTGTCTGCGGTCCTGCTCCTCCTTGAGAGCGGCACGCTTCCTGGATTCTTCCAGAAGCTGTGCTTCCCGGCGCAGTCTTTCCTCTCTGGCTTTATTCGCCAGATCACGCACTGTAATCCGGCGTTTCGGAGCGGGTTTCTCCTTCTCTGTCTCCTCTGCTGCCTCTGCTTCCTTATGGGCCGTTTCCTCCGCCTTCTTAAGTGCCTTCTCTTCCGCAGCCTCAAGCAGCGGCTCTCTGCCTGCCGCTTTCACTACTTCTTCAATTGTAAGCTGGTGATTCACCGCATCCTGCAGATCAATGGATTTCTCATTTTCCGGTCTCGAAGCAGCAATCTGTCCCGCTTCTTCTGATGCGTCTACAAGGCTCAGTGATACCGCGCATCCTAAAACGGATGCGATCATACGCATATCCTGTTCCTGAAAATTATCACGTGTCAGACGCTGGGTAAGATTCTGACGTGACATCTTCATCCCTGTCTGCACTTCAATTTCCGCGGCAAGCTGCTTAATTGTCATATTTTTTCGTTTTAGAATAACCTTAACCTGTTCTCCAAAAGACAGTTCCATATACGGTTCCTCCTATTAATAAATCCCATATAATATACCTGTGGAATGTATGCTCAATCTCTTTATATCACAAAAATCTTCTTTTGTAAACGCTTTTGTTTCGCAGATTAATGGTAGATTTCCAACAGAAAGGCGATAGGATTTTGAACGTATCCTATCGCCTCTTACTCTTTAACCATATTCAATTTTCCTTATAATCGGAGGAAAATCCTGTGATCCTGTCTATTTCTCTGCTGGCCTTATTACGTTACATGTATCATCTCAGATACTCAGATTCCTTATTCTGACTCGAAACAAATCTCATCGGTTAAGTAAACAATCTTCTTGCGGTTCTCCCGGTGATGCACCGAAAACCTTCTGTCAGGTACTGCTTTCAATCTCCTGCAAGCGGAAAGTTCTTCACCGGACAAAGCCTTGAATTTCTGCATTGTTAAAGCAGATGTGGTATTTATTCAATATGTCTGCAGGTAATGATCACTTCTATGCCAGCTGTTCACTCCGACTCTTGATATCTTCTATCGTGCCGGCTCTTATCTATTAACCATTAAGGTCTTATTTGCAGAGAAACCTGCCATACCACTAACATATTGAATCATAAACGGTTCTGTTCCCAATGGTCTAAGACCTCCTTTACACTCTATTCGTATTCACAGCACATACGCACGTTATCCGCAGCAATTACACAAACCAATTCCGAAATACTTCCTGACCGAAATACTTATACCCTACCCGGATATTCCTCTCCGGCAGAGTATCGACAAATCCTTCAACACCTCCCATGCGCTATCGCAACCCGGAAATATTAATGACTGTTATTCTGTACTCTCATCTGAGAGGAAGTACATACATCCGAGAGGTTGACATCTCTCAAACATATCTGCTGCAGTCCGTGCTTTCTGCCTTGCTGTAACTGTATCTTATCATGATGTCGCTTATTTGTCAACACTATTCAAGCCTTAAAAATTCATTAAGTGAATATTATCAAATTATAAATTATTTATTCTTCGAATTGTTTATATAAATTTGAATTGTCAGAATACAATGCGGGATACTTTACTTTTCGTCCCGGTAATAATTGATCAGGCAGCCTTTCACGATAATTGTCCGTTCCGTATCAGTCAGCTCGCCAAGACGGAGCGTTGCCGGACGACGCGGATCTCCGGCAATATAGGCCGTTATCTCAGGTGCTTTCTTCTCTACCGCTTCCCGGATACCTGGGATAAACAGATAGTCACCGTTTGAAAACGGCAGCTCCTTCTGATCATACAGGAAAGGAAGCATCCCCCAGTTAATCAGATTCGAACGATACCGCTTTGTTGCATAACTGTTGGCAATATTTGCCCAGCCGCCAAGCACCTTCTGACAGGACGCAGCCTGTTCCCGCGCGGATCCGTCGCCCGGCTTTACGGCAAAGATCGCACTTCCGATACCTGTGTTCGAATATCCTGCCTGCGGGAACGCTGCCGATGCCGACTTCATGACATCAGCAAGCTCAGAAAGCACAGCTTCCGGCGATTTCCCGTCCTCACGTTCCTTCTCGGCCGCACGTACCTCTTTGGCACGTCCTACATACGCCGGATCCTTGCGGGAAAGCGTAAACTCCGCGAGTCCCAGCGGATTGGACCGGTATGAGGAGGTTTCCCCCGATGGAATCAGTTCATCCGTAGTCGTAACCGGATCATGGATTTCCGAAACGATTTTAAGAAGCAGGTTCTCCTGAAGCGGGATCATTTCCGGCCAGTCCTTGATATTCGGTCCAAGCTGGATCTTCGTATCCGGTTCAGCCATGCCCCTGCTGTCAAAGACACGGTTCGCATATATACTGCTGTCGAAGGTGTATTTCTGTCCTCTGTACTCCGTGTCAAGCTCTGTCGCCGGTGTCAGGCATCCATGATTCGCTGCCGTAGCAGCGATCGAACGGGCATCCATAAGGGCAACCGACGCGATCTGCCCGTTCTGCAGCTTTGAGCCCTCCCGGTTCGGGAAGTTCCGTGTAGAATGCCGGATGCTCAGCGCGCCATTTGACGGCGTATCGCCAGCACCGAAGCACGGACCGCAGAATGCTGTCTTGACAACGGCTCCTGCTTCAATGAGATCAGCAGCGACGCCGTTGCGCACAAGTTCCATATAAATCGGCATGCTTGCCGGATAAACACTGAAGGTAAATGCTTCACAGCCGATATTTCTGCCCCGGATAATATCAGCCGCGGCACACAGATTTTCGAAGCCGCCTCCGGCGCACCCTGCGATAATTGCCTGTTCCACATAAAGTCTGCCGTCCCGGATCTTATCGTGAAGCGTATATTCCGTCTGCAGACCAAGGCTGACCCTGGCCTTCTTCTCAACGTCATTCAGAATATCATCAAGATTTTCATTCAGTTCCTCGATGGTATAGGCATTGCTTGGATGGAACGGCATCGCGATCATCGGCTTCACTTTTCCAAGATCAACACGCACCATGCCATCGTAATAAGCAATTCCGCCAGGCGCAAGCTCTCTGTAATCACCCGGACGGCCATGAATTTCATAGAAATCACGGATCGTATCATCTGTCTTCCAGATAGAGGAGAGACATGTTGTCTCCGTCGTCATGACATCGACACCGATGCGGAAATCGGCTGAAAGTCCGGCAACGCCGGGCCCTACAAACTCCATTACCTTATTGTTGACATATCCGTTCGCAAAAACCGCTTTGATGACCGCAAGCGCCACATCCTGAGGGCCGACACCTTTTTCCGGAGTTCCTTCCAGATAAACAGCGATCACGGAAGGCATATTAATATCATACGTCTTCGAAAGCAGCTGTTTTACAAGCTCAGGTCCGCCTTCTCCCATGGCCATTGTTCCGAGTGCGCCGTATCGTGTATGACTGTCCGAGCCAAGTATCATCTGTCCGCCGCATGCCAGCATCTCACGGGCATACTGATGAATGACCGCCTGGTGCGGCGGAACATAGATTCCGCCGTACTTTCTGGCACACGTCAGGCCAAACATGTGATCATCCTCATTAATCGTGCCGCCGACGGCGCAAAGACTGTTGTGACAGTTCGTAAGTACATAGGGAATCGGGAATTTCGTAAGTCCGGAGGCTCTGGCTGTCTGAATAATTCCGACATACGTAATATCGTGGGAGGTCAGCCTGTCAAACCGGATCTGCAGCTTCTCCATGCTGCCTGACTGATTGTGAGACGACAGAATCCCATACGAAATCGTCGCTTTCTTCGCTTCCTCAGCCGGTATCGTCCGTCCGGCAGCCGCGTTAAGCGCGTCGGCGCATCCGGGAACATCCTCGATAATATCCTCTCCGTTTATAAGATAAACTCCATGATCATACAGTTTCACCATGTTTAACTCCTCCGATCCGAATTTTCCATATTTCATTCATTGTAACCGTTCCGCTTCTCTTTGTCCAGAAGCGCGCGGTAAACCTCACGCTTCGGTATTCCCCGGTCATGCGCTACCTGACGCATTGCTTCCTTGCGCTCCATGCCGGTCTTCAGATAATGCTCCATATGCGAAGCGATATCCATTTCAGACCACATGTCCTGCTCCTCTTCTTCTATTTCCCGAAAGCTTCTGCCTTCTATAACCAGTACAAATTCTCCGCGCGGAGCTTCCTTCGCGTATTTCTCCGCGGCTTCCCCGATTGTCATGCGGCAGATTGATTCATGGAGCTTCGTAAGCTCCCGGCAGACAGCCATGCGCCTTGACTCTCCAAGTACTTCCCGAAGCTCGGAAAGAAGCGAAACAAGGTGATGCGGAGCCTCATATATCACGATTGCCCTGGTCTCATCCCGAAGCTCGGAAAGCACTGTCTGACGTTTCTTTCTGTCCGTCGGGAGAAACGCTTCAAAAGCAAAGCGCCCCGCCTTGATGCCGCACGACGATACCGCGGTCAGAAGAGCCGAAGCGCCCGGCAGCGCAGTCACCGTAATTCCCGCATCCAGGCACATGCCCGCCAGCTCTTCGCCTGGATCTGAAATGCCCGGCGTTCCCGCGTCCGTAATCAGGGCAATGTTCTGTCCAGCCTTCAGCTTTTCAATCAGCACAGCTGCTTTTTCAATCTTGTTATGCTCATGATAGCTTGTCATCGGTGTTTTAATATCAAAATAATTCAGCAGCCGGATACTGTTCCGTGTATCCTCGGCGGCAATCAGATCTGCCTCCTTCAGCGCAGAAAGCACACGAAACGTTATATCCTCCAGATTTCCGATCGGTGTTGCGCAAAGATATAAAGTACCGGCCATGATATCCATCCCTTCCATGCTGACAATTATTCATAATACCATTTCCGAAGCTCATCCGTATAGACACTCTTCTCCCTGTAAACGATAAGCGGAGGTTCAACCAGAAGCTCCGGCCGCCCGCCGCGCACACCCTCGATCAGAACCATATTCGGTTTCCGGTCCGCAAATGGATGCACAAACCGCATGCGTTTCGGCTCGAGCCCGTGGCCGCGCATCGTACAGATAATATCCGCAAGCCGGAATGGCCTGTGAACAAGATAAAAACGGCCGCCCTGAACAAGAAGCTTTTCGGCGGCGCATGTCACATCATCCAGTGTGCACAGCGTCTCATGACGCGCCGCCGTAAACGTGTCCGCCGCGCATGTAAGACCACGGCTTACCGGCATATACGGCGGGTTGCTCGTAATAACATGAAAAGAAGCGGGCCGGAAAATCTGGACCGCTTCCTTAATATCGCCTGTTATGATGCGGATTCTGTCTTCCAGACCATTATATGCAACACTTCGCCTGGCCATATCTGCGCTTTCATTCTGAATCTCGATGCCTGTTATCTGCCTGCCCTTTTGCTTGCCGGCCAGAAGCAGCGGAATCGCGCCCGTTCCGGTCCCTAAATCCAGGACATCCTCTTCCGGTCCGGCTTTGGCAAATGTACTCAGCAGAACCGCGTCGATCCCAAAGCAGAAACAGCCGGGGTGCTGAATAATCTGGTACCCCTGAAGCTGCAGATCGTCCAGCCGTTCACCATCATGCAGAAAATCATCCTTATTCATCCAGCTTAGCCTTGTCTTCCTTCTCAAGCGCTTTCAGTTCCTTCATTTCCTTCAGCTCTTCACGTGACAGCTGAAGATTCCTGCGCTTCCGGGGCTTGAATGACAGCTTGTCCGGTGTATAATCGCGGACTTCCTTCTCTTCATTGTCAAGTGTCACAACCACACGAACCTTCTGGCGCAGTACGTTCAGATCCGTTACCTCGCCCTTCAGTCCCTCCGGCGTCGTAACCGTTTCGCCCATCGTGGGAAGTTTGCTGTTCAGGAATTCATATGTGTCTTCTTCATTAGTAAGACAGCACATCAGTCTGCCGCAGACTCCTGAAATCTTGGACGGATTCAGCGACAGATTCTGCTCCTTCGCCATCTTGATGGAAACCGGCAGGAAATCCGACAGATACGTCGCACAGCACATCGGCCTGCCGCAGATTCCGATTCCGCCGCGGATCTTCGTTTCATCACGGACACCGATCTGACGCAGCTCAATCCTCGTTTTAAAAACAGACGCCAGATCTTTTACAAGCTCGCGGAAATCGACACGGCCGTCCGATGTAAAATAAAAGAGCAGCTTATTGTTGTCAAACGTATATTCGCAGTCAATCAGCTTCATATCAAGCCCATGCTCGCGAATCTTGTCAAGGCAGATGCGGAACGCGTCCTTCGCCTTTTCCTTGTTCTTCTCGACAGCCCGGAGGTCCTTCTCTGTCGCGGTACGGATTACACTTTTCAGCGGCTGGGTGATCTTCCGGTCCTCGACCTCCATCGGCCCTTCCACTACACTTCCTATCTCAACACCGCGGGCCGTTTCCACAATCACATGGTCACCGCTTTTGATTTCCTTGCTGCCCGGGTCAAAGAAATAAATCTTGCCCGCTGTCCGGAACCGGACGCCTATTACTTTCGTCATTCTCAATTCTCCTTTATTGTCCACAGCAGAAGCTCCATGACTGTGTCAAAGTTTACATTGGCTGCAAGCCTTACCTTCGCCTTGTCAAGTGCCTCCAGAATATTCTCGATTCCTTCGTATGAACTCTTCTCCGCCTGTTCCTTGATATATTTCACTTCATCATGAAAAATCAGGCGGTTTACATCATTCGTCGCTTTAAAAAGAAGGATATCACGATACCAGATTGAAATAATATCCAGATAATCACTGATTTCCAGCTTGTACTTTCCGATCTCCTTCAGTGCATCCACAATCTCATACAGTTCCATTTCCTTAATGTACTTAAGCAGATGAACCGCATCGTGCATGATCTCGTTAAAATATTCCGACTTTGCCAGCATAATGGCCCGTCCAAGGTTTCCCTGCGCAAAGGCTGTACAGATATCGGCCCGATCCTCGTCGGCCAGAAGCTCATCGCAAAGGTATTTCCGGATCAGGGAATCCTTGATATTCTTAAGCTTCAGCTGGATACAGCGCGAGCGAACGGTAGGAAGCAGGATATCCGCGTTCGTCGTCAGCAGGATAATAATCCCGTAGGAGGGCGGCTCCTCAATCGTCTTAAGCAGCGCATTCTGAGCCTGCACCGTCATCTTCTCCGCCTCATCCACAATGTAAATCTTGTACGGACTGCTGTACGGCCGTATCTCAATATCCGAGACAATCTGTTCGCGGATATCGTCAACACCGACCGACTGCGGCCGTTCATGCTTCACCCAGATAATATCCGGATGATTGCCGCTCTTCGCCTGCCGGCACGAGTGACATTCCATGCATGGTTTCCTGCCTTCCCCGCTGCATTCAAGTGCCATTGCAAAAAGGTTTGACAGAAGCTTCTTGCCGGACCCGCGCTCTCCGCTGAAAATATAAGCATGAGCCGGTGAATCCGAAGCAGCTGTCTTCTCTATATAATCAATAATGTCCTGGTGACCGACAATCTTACCGTATGGCGTCATTCAAAAAAACCTCCGTATTGCACAGATTCCATGCGTGATGCGCACAGTCTTCCGCTATTAAAAGTTTATCATAAAAAAGAAAAAATATATACCTTAATTTCCTCCAGGCATCGCTTCAAATCATCATTTTCAAAAGAACGTTCAATTCCGGCTTCCGAAAGCTTTTCCGCCGAAAAATCCTCCTCATCCGCCAGATAGCGGCGGCAGACCTCTGCAACGCAAGGCTTTTCCTGCTGCTTTTCCCGCTCCAGCGCGCGCGAAAGCCGTATCTCATCCCGAACCGTCAGATATACCGGAATGACATTTTCCCTGCCGTACCGCCGGCAGACCGCCTTGTAGGACTCCAGCGTTCCGATCGTGATAAAATTCGTATCCCCCGCTGCTGCCGTTCCGTCGTCCACAGTCGCATACTTCCAGATACCGTGAACCGTGCTGTATTCCCGAACCTCAATCACGCGTCCTGACAGCTGCAGGCTGTGAAGCCCTTCTTCTCCGATAAAATGATAATCCTGCCCTTCCCGTTCACCGGCCCGTTTCGGCCTTGTTGTGTACAAAACAACCGGGGAAAGCGCAAGCTCCCTGTCCTTCAGCAGTTCCTTATAAACAGTGTCCTTTCCCGACGAACTTTTCCCCATAAGATAAAAAATCCTGCCCATGGTTCTACTCCTCTATTCTTCATGAACAACTGCAATCAGACCGTCCTTCGTCTCTCCGCGAACGGCGAGTCCTGCGTCATGGTATCGCTGTATCTCATCAATAATCTCCGGTGTTAAACGCTCTCCGGCAGCAGCAAGCGGAATTCCGGGAGGATACGGGCAGAGCGCAGCCGCTGCAATCCGGCCTGCACTGTCCGAAAGCCTGACCATGTCTGTCTTTCTGCTGCTGCATTCACCCGGCGTCATCACTGTCTCCGGAACGGCAAAAGCTGCTGCTTCTGTATCAATTCCTGCCCGCCGCGGCCGCTCAAGAGCGGCGCTTTCGCTGATCGCGGAAAGCGCTGCGAAAAGCCTTGAAAAGCCTTCTTCGGTATCGCAGACAGACGTCATTGCCAGAACATTACTAAGCCCCGCCATTTCCATCTGCAGAGCGTATTTCAAAAGCAGTTCCCCGGACAGTGCGGCACCGCTTCTGCCTTCCGCGGCAAAAAGCAGTTTTCCCTTGTCATAGTCAAATATCTCCTCTTCCCCGCTGTCCGTAAGGCGGATGCCCGGAAGTGCTCCGATACGGCTGCGTATATCCTTCAAACGGGCTGTGTACGTCTCAAACATGCTCTTCCCGTCATGCTTCAGCAGCTCCAGACAGTAATCAATGCTTCCCATCAGAATATAAGAAGGACTGCTGCTCTGAAAAATATCGAGATAATGACTGACGCGGCCGCGGTCGGCAAGACCGCCCTGCATATGCAGAAGTGCTGTCTGTGTCATGGACGGCAGTGTCTTATGAAGGCTCTGTATCACAAGATCAGCGCCGCAGGACAGAGCGCTTTCCGGAAAATACGGATGAAAACAGAAATGGGGGCCGTGCGCCTCGTCAACAATAAGCGGAATTCCATGTGCGTGAACCACAGACGCAATATCCCGTATATTTGAAACAACGCCGTCATATGTCGGAGAGGTCAGAAGCACCGCGTCTGCCTTCCCGCCGGCAGTTTCACATCGTCTGAGCGCCGCTTCCGTATCGGAAGCCGTAATGCTTCCGCAGATTCCGTATCTGCGGCTCATGTGCGGCATCACATAGACAGGATGAATCCCCCGGAGCTCTGCCGCGTGATAGGCGGAACAGTGGCAGTTTCTGGCCATGACCAGCGTGCCGCCCTCCGGAACACTTCCACAGACGGCACTTAATATGCCCGCTGTGCTCCCGTTCACCAGCAGACGCGATTCCTCAGCGCCAAACAATGCCGCAGCTTTTCGTTCAATTTCTAAAAGGATCCCCTCCGCGTCATGCAGATCGTCAAAGCCGTCGATCTCTGTAATATCAGCACGAAATGGATCGATCTGCGGACAAAAAGCCGGATTCCGCTTATGTCCCGGCATATGGAACGGATAAATCCCGGAGCTGCTGTATAAAGTTAATCTCTTATAGAGGCCTGCCGCCTCTTTCCAATCGTCCGTCATGTCTTTCAGTATATCATGAATCACCGCGATTGCAACGGATAAAGAAAATCGCCCATCCGCTAAGATGAGCGATTTCCTATTAATAAAGCTGGCTGAACGTGAACTGGAATATAAATGATACACTCCCCTGCAGGTTTCCCTGCTATATAAAAGATACCTGCAAAGCGAAAAAGGTTCATTCCCGCAAAAATTATTTCCCGTTTTCAAGAAAATCCGCAAGTGCCGTATCCTGTGAAAAGGATGCTGTATCATAAAGATAAAGCACATCCGTTATCTCTTCCTCCGACATGAGCCGGTCAGCATCCTCCTGGCAGCAGGTCGGGTCAACTGCCATGATTTCACTGAAATACGGCGTCAGAAACGGTATAAAGCAGGAACCTTCCGAATCCATGAACACCAGAAGACGCCTGCCTGTGTCCGCCGATGTTTCAATATGAATCAGCGGATTCTTCCCGCCGAAAAATACTTCATACTTATTTCGTTTTGAAAGCGCGCCGCTGTCAAACATCGAAGCCGACCGGCTGCCGTCGGGAAGATATTCCGTAACCGTTTTAAGCGTACTGTCCCTGTAGAAATAAACATTAATCTGGTCAAATGTGCTGCTGCCGTAGCCGCTCGCTGCCTGAAGCGTACCCTGAAAATCATTCGTAACCGGCATCGCTTCAAAATTATCAAGAGAAGCAGACAGCTGCATGGTATCGGATGCCTCCTTGAACGCATAATACGCGCCGAGTCCGGTCCAGTGATCATCCGTTTTATAATAAATGTATTCCGTTCTGTGCGTAAGAAGGGCCTTCCGGACATCGATAAAATCCACGCTTCCCCCAAGTGCCGAAGCAATCTCTTCCCGGTACGTACCCTCATCAAATGACGGTGCCCCGTCCGGCAGCTTTTCATACAGAACATTCGTAGAGGTGGGTGCCAGAATCATATACTGATTTACACTTGGATACCGGTCTGCAAAAGCCGTGATCTCCTCCATCTGCCGGTCAGTATTGCCGCGGTACGGCTCCTTGACAGCCGGCAGCAGATATCCGCCGGTGCCCCTGTATACACCCGCCGTCACGCTCTGGCCGAAAAACTGCGAGACAAACGTACGAAGACCGATCCAGGAATCACGCCCTGCGAGCTGGTCGGACGCGTACGCTGAAATCTCCTGCCCCGTCTGTCCGCTCAAAAACCCGTCAATGGTTATCTTCGGAAAGGTCTGAAGTGCGCGCATCTCCCCGTCCGAATACTGTCTGTCACCGCCAAACAGCGATGCGGCAGCAATCAGTATCACAATAACCGCAAGCACAAGACCGGCCAGTTTGTAATATTTTAGTTTCCGGCCGCCCGTTCTGCGGGCGTATCCCGCTGTATCAGCCATCATTCCACTCCCTTAATACCGGAAAAACGAATATACCGCGTCTCTCCCGGCCGCCATAAACGCAATCGAAACCAGAAAAACAAAAACGTAATAAACCACCAGAAAAATCATGCCGCCCGTGCCTTTTTTCATCAGGTACTTGTCACGGAAGCGCATGCCCAGCGGCGTTGAAGCCACAGCAAGAATAATAAACAGAAAAAGATTCGTCCGCAGATAATAGCCGCCTGTACCATCTGCAAAACCGGCGCAGCCTCCGAACATAGCCGAGATATATGCCAGACCGAAGCGGATGCCCGGGCAGGCAAAAATCACCCAGCCGATTATTACAAGAAAAATCGTATACAAGCGGCGCAGCCGGACATGGATCCGTTTCAGCGCCCGTCCCCAGATAAGCTCTTCCATCACCGTCAGGAAAGCAAAATACAGACCAAACACCACAAGACGAAGCCCCGAGCCGTGCCAGAGACCGACAAGCACTGCTGATATCAGAAGCGCACGTATTCTGCCTGCCGCGCCGTCCTTCTCTCCGCCGAGCGGCACATAGATATAATCCCGGAACCATGATATCAGTGTCTTGTTCCACCTGTGCCAGAACTCCGTAATGCTCTCCGAAAGAAGCGGATAATCAAAATTCCTGCGGAGCGAAAAACCGAACATTCTTCCGATTCCGGCAGCCATGTCGCTCACACCGCTGAACGCGAAATAAATCTGAAAGGTTACGGCAATGGCGCCTGTCCACGCCGTTACTGCGGACATCTTAAGCGGATCCATGCTTACAATCAGCGTCCATAAGCTCCCCGCCGCCGCGGACAGAACCGCCGCCTTGCCAAGTCCGACCGCAAGCAGGCATACACCGCTTCCGAAGCTGTTCCATGATTCCCTCCGGTCTGCAATCTGCCCGGAAATTTCAGGAAACCGGACAATCGGACCTGCGGTCAGCACCGGGAAAAAAGACATTGCGAGCGCTGTATGGAGATAATTATAATCCGCTTCCAGCCGGCCGCTGTAAACATCGGCAAGATAAGAAATGGCCTGCAGTGTATAAACCATGGCTCCGGCCGGCAGGAGAATCTCTGCGGCTGTGCCGCTCCCGCCTGAAACGGCCGCCGCAAGCTTTAGCCACAAGCCAGAATAGCAGAAATACGCAATCAGAATACAATGTACAAAAACGGCCGCCGTCATCGTATGTCTGGCTTTCGGCCAGTCATCCGCAGCGATGCTGCTGCTGATCAGACGTCCCATAGAATATGTAAAAACAGTAGAAAAAACGAGAATGAGCATATATGCCGGCTTTTCAAAGCCGCAGTAAAGAAGTCCTGCCGCGAAAAGCACGATATTCCTTGCCGTACGATACCGTGACGGCGTTAAGTAATATACTGCCAGCACCGCCGGCAGGAAAAAAAGCAGATATAATATCCCGTCCTTCATGGATTCCTTCCTTACCCTATTTTCTCTGCAATGCGCTTCGCCCATGGCGTCAGGAATGTCGCCGCCGGATGGATTCCGTCACTGCTGTAATCTGTTACAAGATCCGTCACATCAATGTATGTCACGCCCTTGTCGCCGCAGAGCTTTACAAGTGCCGTATTGTAAACACTGTAATAGCCATATTCCGGCACCAGAGAAAGAATGTCCGGCGATGCAGGCGTTATAGAGCAAAGATACAGCTTTGCCCCGGGAAATCTGGCTTTCAGAGAATCAATCAGCAGTCCGTACTGGCTGATAAAACCATCCGCATCCGCTTTATAATCCGTCAGATCATCCAGTCCGTAATCCAGCACAATCTTTGACGGATTACGCGCAGCAGCCGCTGCAAACGCATTGTCCGCATCAGCAGTGCCGGCACCGCACTTTGCCACGACACACGAAGACGGCAGCACCTTATATTCAATCAATTCCCACGCCAGGGAATCTCCCATAACAATCGTGCCGGAGAACTTCGTTTCAAGGTTTGCGTCCGGGTCCAGAATATCCGCGTCCCGCTGCGCGCGAAGCTTGTCAATCGTCTCCTGGTTCTCGCTCACATCCATGCTTTCCAGCGACGCAAGCTTTGCCGTACCCTGCTTTGTGTCATCCGTGCTTCCAAAGTGGAAATGCCCGACGGCAAGAATAAGAACCAGAATAACCGCCAGCACGATCCCGGTCCGGATCAGATAGCTTTTCCGCTTCGCGATTTCTTCACTTTTTATCCATGGTTTGTCATTCCCGCGCATACATGTTCTCCACAAAGACTATTATAATTCCGGTTCACTGTAAAAGACTTCCGGTTCCCTGCGCATCGCGCAGAGCTTTACAAACTTACGTGAGGCCGCGCGGTAAAAGAAGCCGCTGAATCTTCGTGCCGCTTCCGGGCAATTGTGAATACAGGCGCCGCACGCAATGCAGAGCTTCGGGTCTGTAACCGCCGCGTCGCCGACCATAATCGCATCCACCGGACAAAGATCAGCACAGACACCGCATTTATTGCAGCCCCGTCCCGTTTTCGGCACAAGCGTGACTCTTCCGCCGGCACGGTACGGCCTGTTGCCGGGTATCCGGAGACGGCATTCGCTGCCGGCCGTAACTTTTGCCAGAACGTTCTTGCTGTTCTCCGCAAAAGACTGTATAAACGTAAGATCCGACATATCCGGACGCCCGGCGGCAATCTTCGGAAAGATCGAATGTTCCGCGACAAAAGCACCTGCACTGATCACAATAAAGCCCTGCTCCGTTAAAATATCCTTAAGCTCCAGAAGCGCGTCATCATACGCCCTGTTTCCATATACGGCTGCCGCGATTACCGCTGTGCCATTGCCTCTTAAATGCTTCAGCATCTCCGCCGCCGGAACAGGAAGACGTCCCGCGTAAACAGGCATTGACACAATAGCAAGTGTATCCGGATCTATCGTAAGTTCTTTCCTGAGCGGACTGCGGATCAGGTCCAGAGTCATGCACGGCTCGTCAAAGCGATCGGCAATTGTCCTGGCAACCTCGGCCGTTGTCCCGTTCGGGCTGAAATATATATTTCTAATCTTCTTGATTTTCATAAAATCACTTCCTTCACCGTTAGCTTATTATACGATTTACGGTGAAACTGTGCAAGCCTTCCGCCATGCATGTTCACATTTTGTTCAAATAATTTCCGTAAAACCTTCACATGTGAATCACATTTTTTTCACGATTGTCTTATATACTGGAATCATAGAAAACAAACAAGCCCGTTACAGTTTTAAACAAACTTTTTCATAATAATGCCAGGTGCTCAGCACCTGGCATCCTCCCTTTTACGGGGCTTTTTTTTTATTTCTGAAGCCGGAACATCCACGCCTCCGGCACATTCCCTTCAATGATCCTCTTATTCAGATTATACCAGCCGCCGCACGCATCGAGAATCACTCTGTCACTCGTAACCACAAATTCCTTCCCGATCAGCTGTCTGTCTACATCCGGCACTGCAGCGGCATCTGTTTCAAACGGCCGCCCTTCCGCCTTTTCCCGGATCAGTTCACAGAGCCGCCCGGAATTTGAAACCGGCTGATCGAGCAGAAAATGCACCTTCCCCGCGCCGCACTGCTCCAGTGTCTGAATAACAAGATCGACTGCCCGATACGTATTGTCAATTATCCTGTACGTGCCGTACAGCCCGGCCAAATCACGAACCGTACCATCATCGCATCCGATCAGAACAGATCCGGAAAGCGCAGTTTCCAATGTAATGATCGTATTAAAGCCATCGATCCAGATTTCATCCGGAAGCTCATCCGCCTCCCGGCTCTTCCGGAGCTTTACAGCTTCCGCAGACGAAACACCGCGCAGCAAAGCCGTGCGCTGCCGCTTCGACAGCAGAAAATGATTGCCTGCAAAAGTAACCGCCGATGAAATCTCATATCCGCGTCCAAGCAGATAACGGACGTCGCCGGCCGCTCCCAGCAGCACCTCGCGCGCGGAACCACTGAATTCCCTCTCATCGCCGGGCGAATACCCGCGGCGTGTGTGATTTGCTTCAGGCATACTTTTCATAGACAATCACAAGCCGCCCCTTCCGTGTTGTTCCGTCTGTCCCGAGAAACTGAAATTTCCCGATTCCCCGCACTGAAATAATGTCCTTCTCCTTCAGAAGATACGAACGGTTACCGCATGGCCTGCCGTTAATAAAAATTTTCTTCATAGAAAAAAGCTCATCACACCGGCTTCTTGACAGGCTGCAGAGCTGCGCGAGAACTGCATCGACGCGAACCGATGCCGCCTGTGCCGTCAGCCTTATTCTCGCCTTCTTAAACCCGTCCGGCAGCTCCCCGGCCTTCTCACAGAAAACCTCGGTCCGCTTCACACGGCTCAAATTATCACAAATATAGGCGCCAATCCGCGATTCACAGAATATATAGCAGTCTGTCCCCGAAACCAGAAGATCACCGGTCACACATCGTTCCAGACCGAGATTCATTACCGCTCCGAGAAAGTCACGGTGTGTCAGCTCGTCTGCGTACCGCTCAGAGCGCGGCGCGGCATGAAGACACGATATCGGAAACGCTTCTTCATATCCCGGATCCATAAGCGGCCCGAACCGCACCATACACCGCTCTGCGCCGTCATATCCGCCATACACGGTACATTTAACCGACTGAAGCACCGGTTCCACCGAATAGAAAACACCAAGCTCGCCTTCATCCAGAAAATCCGTAAAAAAGAAGCTCCCTGTGTTTTCCGCGCGTGAAGCAAGCTCTTCCAGCCGTTTAGTCAGAAAGCCATCCGAATCAGGCCGAAAGACCATGTCTCCTCCGCCGCTTTTCATACCGTATCCTTCCTTACAGAACACTCCTGCGGAATACAGCAGGAGGCATGCCTACCTTCTCTTTAAAAGATGTAATAAAATTCACTTCACTGTGATAGCCCACTTCATACGCAATTTCCCGGACTGTTTTGTCACTTTCATGAAGCAGCTTCTTCGCCTCGCAAAGCCGCTTAAGAATGATATACTCATGCGGCGAAAAGCCGGTGCAGCTGCGGAAATGCCTGGAAAAATAGGCAGCGCTTAAATTAACGGCCATCGCAATATCTTCGACAGAAAGCTCCTCATGATAATGCACGTCGATATACGCAACCGCATCCGAAACAGGTTCGCCGCTTCTCATGCCGTCATCCAGATTCCCGTTAAAGAGCATGCAGCATAACAGTTCATAAAGCTTTCTGGACGCCTGAGACTCACTGATCCGGCTGCCCTTCCCCTGTTCCTCTACCAGCTTCAGCATATCCGTGTACACCCTGCTCCCGGCAGAAGGACAGAAAAACTGTTTTCCGCCATGAAATGATACAATCTGCTCATAAAAATCCCTGATGTTCGCGCCGCCGGCATGAATCCAGACCGCTTCCGTTCCCTGAGCGGGAGATATGCGGAAAGACAGGCCGCAGTCGATCACTGCTGCCTGACCCTTAACCGCGGTATACCGCACTTCACCGTTCTCAACGTCAATTGCGCCGCGGCGGATGTATGCCAGCAGAAACTGATCTCCCGAACGCCCGGGTATACTGATATACGCTCCCCCTTCCGTCTGCATGCTGTCACTGAAAAAATGCCCGCAGCATGTCATATAATAGAAGAGCTTTCTGGCCGTTGCGGATGGTGTTAAAAAATAAACCTCTGACTGAGACAGCATTCCCTTTTCCTCGGCAGCTTTCATCGTTGTTCCTCCGGATTCGCGCCCCTTTGCGCCTTTGCCTTCTATTATGATGTAACCGGCGGCGTCTGTCAAAATGTTTTTGAAGACTTTAAACAAAAAGCGTGTTCAGCTGAATTCCGGATCCGGAAAACGTTTCCGACCGTCTACTTTAAAATAAAAAAGGCAGCGATGTGAATCAGCCAAAGATGCAGAGGATAAAAGATATAGAAGAAATACTTATTAAAGGACGATTTGCTGCCCTTCTGACCATTGTACAGCAGGACAAACGGAATAAACAGAAATACCAGCCCGTCCGAATTGGTGCAGAACTCATCGAACCATTCAGCCATAGTTGGATAATCCGGTCCCGGAAGAATAACTCCGCCAAGCAGAAGAATAAACAATGCATTCCAGATCAGGAATACGATTATCTGCTTCTTCCTGTTTCCGTAAAAAAGATATAAAATCAATATAAGCGGGAAAAGCTGCATCCCGGCTTCCAGCCCAACAGTAAAGTCTCCGATCATGGCAGGAAGGAACGCTAAAATGCAGCATGCCACAAACATAAAAATACCCAGAAACCGCAGAAGCTTTCTTCTTCCTGCCTCTTCCGCGGACTTTGCCGCCGAAAGCAGATAGATTATGGTAAAACCGACTGCAAAAGTCAGAAAGATATTGTCATTTATCTGATACTTCTTTCCAAGAAGCAGCAGTGAAAGGACATCGCCTGCTTCCATAAGAGCAGCCGCTGTCCAGAGACGCAGCATATATTTCTTCCTGTCATGTGTATGAAAAAAGCCCTCCACCATCAGAAACGCAAAAAGCGGTGCAACAAAGCGTGTTATCAGATGGATCCAGGAAGGCAGGACCATATCGAAACAAAAGTATGTATTGTCTATCACCATGAAAGCTGCCGCGATATATTTCAGCTGATTGACATTCAGTACTCCTCCATGGTGCTCTGCAGTATCTGTCTGCTGTGCCATATAATGATTCCTCCTTTAATTGAAACCGTTTCATAAAAGTTTTTGTTCTCTACAATATCATTTTATTTTTCCAAAGTCAATAGGTATCTTTTTATTTGTTAATATGTATATTTTATGTATTATTTACGTTTTATTGATTTTTTGCATTTTCTCCTTTCTGCCGCTGTATCACGCTGAAAACCACATAAAAAAGGCATGGACACTAAGAAATAGAATGTCCATGCCTTCTTTTTCAAATTCTATTCTGCTGCAGAATACGGATCAGTCCAGCTTTACCGGAATCACAGCCGGCAGGTCGCAGGCTTCAACATACCCGGTCAGATGTCCCTTCAAAACAGACGGAATCAGGTTTACAACCGGGGCAGCCGATGTAACGTAGCCCTCCCGATCCGGAATCAGACCATTTATCGTTGCATCGACCGGCGGCAGCCCTTCGATGTGAATCGTATTGTCAATCGGAAGCTCCGGTGTGCTCTTATGGCATACTTTATGGACATACCGCAAAACAGCAGCTTCTTCACCCTTATTCAGCAGGGCCATTGTAAAACGGTGGCCGTAGATGGTTCCTTTTTTCACAGTGCCGTTAATGGTTTCAAGATCACACGGTGCTGCGAAAATCTCATGCTTTGACTTAAATTCATCATACTTTAAGCCGATACGGTCTGCCATCTCATATACGCCGGAAGAGTAATAAGCATAGATAAACTTCGCAAGAAGATCCTTGTCGGAATCCATCTCTGGATACAGCGCCGGATCCGCGCCATAAGAAAATACACTGACCCATCCGGATGTGTTGTGCCAGTCATCCTCACCGGACTGCACGACAATCTTGTCAACATGCCCCATTGTTCCGGCAATGACAAGCGGCAGATACGAAGCATAATCGCCCGGAAGCAGGCCGAACGGCACAAAGGCAACATTGTGGTCCTTCGCATGTTTATCCAGAAATGCGTATACCTCGGGCTGACTGTCCTTGCAGTGATAAACTGGAATCGTCGTAACCACATTTTTGCCTGCGTCAAGCGCTTTTGCCATGCCTAAAGCAGACGGCATAAAGCTTCCCTTCTGATCCATCTCAGTCGGGCAAAAGTCCATGACAATATCCGCGTCCATCGCAAGCGCCGCGTCAATGTCGGAGGTAACGGTCACGCCGACCGGCGGAAATCCGAATACTTCACCGGCATCCTTGCCGACCTTGTTCGGATCAACATCGACAACCGCCACAAGATCAAGCTCTTTCCTTCTTTCCGCAATCATACGGACAGCAGAACGCCCTACATTTCCAAGACCCCAGATAATAACCTTATACATTTTACATACTCCTTTCTCTTTTCAGCAAATCTTTGCGCTTTTATTAACAAACCCTCTGCCCCTATCATAGCGCCGCATTACACATTCTCCAATTCACAAAAAAGCCAGAATGTGAAAGAAATCACACCTGGCTTTTACTGTAATCCGTGTATTGTTATTCCGCAAAATCCCTTAAAAAATTATGGAGCGAATTTTCCAGCAGCGACCGCCACCGCATCACAAAATCCTCTGAAGAAAAATCATACGCTCCCATGATCCACTTCTGGACAAGCCCCATATATGCGTTATAGTAATATTCAATCAGATACATCCTGTCTTCGTCGGAAATATGCTTGCCGTCCAGCGCTTCCGGAATCAGAAGCTCCATCTGCAGCTCCGTCAGCTTATGAAATTCCTCCTGCAGACAGTTCTGACGGTTAAGCGGAAGGATCTTTCTGTAATAGTCCTGATTTTCCTTCAAATACCTGCAGATATATATGGATCCCTTATACCAGTCACTGATGTTTGTCACCCCGAGCACAAATGGAAAGACCTCGCGGTTAAAAATCCTGTTCACCAGATCATACTTATCTTTGAAATGATTGTAAAAACCGCGTCTTGTGATTCTGGCGCCATCCGCGATATCCGCAACCGATATACTGTCAAAATCATGCTCCCGCATCAGCTGCTTAAAAGAAAGAACAATATCATTCTCAACCTGTGAGTAATTCGCCATGATCCAATAATCCTTTCCCGCTGTCGATGTTTACGAAAAGATTATATCATATTTCACTCACAGCCGCATAAAATGAAATCCGCCGGGGCATCTGACTTTTCTCTTTAAAAATATACGGCAGAAAAAAAGTGTCCATACCGGATGCTTCCATCCACCATGAACACTCTTATGGCAAACCTACTCTGTGACGATACAAGTGACCAGTTCATACTATGGGTGCAATAATCTGCTATGAGCGGGCTATCGTTTTATCGCAAGCTGTAGAGTGGAGGACCTATCATGACCTCTCTTGTTATTCGAATCCTCAGTTTTTAAATCGGAATCGCGTCTTATCTTATAATAACTTAACACTTCACAAACAGCCGTATCCTCCACGGCATCTATTATTTCATCAGAGAAGTCATTTTTTGCAATTATTCGCTTTGCATACTCCAATTGATCTGGATTTAACGAGTTGAATTTGACATGCCATTCTTTCGTAAGATTATCTTTGTACTTAAAGCGATAAATTATGAATGCTTCTGGCATCCATAAGATGTCGTAAAAGCCATCAATATCCTTTCCAAACGCTTCTTCAAAAAATGACTTACCTCGTCCTATTTTCCCTTTTGTGGCATTCAGAACAGCTTGGATGGCGCGGATAAATTTCCTATTCCAATTGGTACCAATAAAGTCACGATTTCGGAAAAAATCAGGATCAGCAATCGGATGATACTTCATAGGAAAAGAATATATTGTTACGCCAAATTCCTCACAAAGATCAACATTGATTTTCATTCGGTAATAGAGTTCTTCTGGGTAGTCTTCAAAGTTATAAAGGAGATAATTGGAAAGATCCGTGATTCCATATTTTGCTGCCCTTTTTATAGCAGTAATGTATACATCCTTCTGATCATAGTGATCGAAAGCAATTCTAAGAGGCCGAATGTTTATTTCCGAGAGCTTTTTCATTTTTTCATCGGTTGCCAATCTCGCATCTAATCCTTGATTGAAATCAATATACCTAACCCGCTTAAGACGGTGGATAAGCTTGTTATATATCGGCCTCGCAATCTCGTCGAATGCCAGCACAGTTTCTCTTGTCGCAGTTTCAGGATACAAAAGACCGCGTTCTTCCCGTTGAATATAAAATTCTCCTGATTCTGATTCAGTAAGGCGTTCAGCTATTCTTTCATAAATCTTTACAACTTTACGAATAAAAGCGCGAGGGTTATAGTTTTCTTGGAGATTTTTTATGGCATATTCATATTCGTTAGAAGGAACATACGTGGCCCCTTTTCCAAAGCCACATTCCTTTATCTCATCAACTATCTGATCAAAGCACTTAGACGCAAAGACATTATTGTCCATCAAAAGTAAGTCTTTTTGTGGGCCAAAGTGCTCATCAATATATGCGATTTGATGCCTAATGCCAATATAGTTCTTATATTCTGGCTCCAATGTTTTTACAGCGCAAAATGCGCAATTTCGTGGGCAGCCGCGTGTCATATATCCAAAATAGGCGTTGTGGGCAGGATATTCGTAATCGATCTCATCCAGTATTGAGTAATCAAGAGGAAGTTCATCGATTATATCTTTGTTTCCCTCATCTAAATCTTCCGGTTTGTCGAGCAAGCCGACATGAGGTTTTATTCCTGTTTCCTCATACACATATTCCGGTAAAATCGTTGAAGCAATTCCACCAACAAGCATTTTACCATTTTGTGCACAAAATTTCTTAGCGAAGTTTATCGTGTCAATGGTCTGCTTCCAATAGAAGGTGAATAGCGTTGAAACGCCAACAACATCGAACTTTGGAAAATCATTGTTCCTATATCTAATACGGTATCCTTTTATTTGTTCCTCGTAATCTGTATTCCGAAAATCCGGTATGGCGTCAAGAAAAGCATACTTTCCGGTTTTTATGAATTCCATCATCTTGGAATAATATTTTCCGAAAACGGGTTTCTCAATATTTGCATAGAAATCTTCACATAACAACTGAGCGGCAAACACTTTCAAATCGCCTTTAAAAAAGCGTACATCATCATTGCAACGACGATAATACGTTGCAATTTTCATTAGTCCCATCGGGGGATATTTATTTTTATAATTTGGTTCAATAAGTAAAATCTTTCGATTCATTGCAAATTATCCTCGATTTTTCGAATTATTATTTCAGCTGTTTGCTCATCTGTTGCTGTTACAATAATTTCAAAAATCTTGGATATTAGTTTTCGTTCATTCTTATTGTAAGCAGACAGCTTGTCTACCCGACGACCGGTCTGAGTTTGGTTTTGTGACTGCTCTTTTTTCCCTTTTTCGCGTTTTTTTGTGGATTGTTCCTCACGTTCTTTTTCAATTCGAGAAATCACTTGGCTAACAACGGCACCGGGGTCATTAGCAGCCTTCTGTTTTTTCTTTTCAATATCGGCAGCAGCTTTTTCTGCGGTTTCTTTAGCTTTAGCCAATTCAGCTCGCGCAGACTTAAGATGCTGCTCATCAACGTAATCACCACGCGTTTGTTTTTCGTTTAGTTCAGCTTCTTTTTTCTGATAAGAGTCAATTTTGCAGAAAGCACTGTTGATAGCGGAACCTTCATAGTAAATCTTATGCAATTCTCCGTTAAAATAACGTCGGAGACCACGCTCAAATTCCATACGAGAAATGTTTTCGTTAAAATAATCGCGTTGCGAATTTGGTATCAACTCCTTTGCGACCGCAAAAACTTCCCCAATAAAATAATGATGCCCACGATCCTCATTAAAGAGCTTCTGCAAAGCGTCTTCGCTTCCTATTTGAATATTCTCTTTTCTTAATCGCAGTCCACGCATTTTGCACTCTTTTGATATCACGGCCTTAAAATGCGAAACACCTATCCAGAGCCAAGCCAGAAGATTGTTCTGAGAATCGTAGATTTCTTTAAAAGCGATATTGAAGACTTCGTCGTCTCCCTTACTTGTCTTATAATTGGTTTTATATTTCTTGAAAATCTGTTCACCATCAAGGCAAATTGTATATTCGTCTATTGTGAAATTTAAATCTTTTGCATGTTGATAGACTTCCGTTCGAAAAATAAATGTGTTCTGATAAGGTACGGGAGCTACAAAGGATAAATATTCCTTTATTTGAGCAAAGTCAAGAAGATCAGTATTTTCGTTGTTAATGCCTATCATTTCAACTTTAAACCAATGAGCATCAATGTCCAAAGTCTTCTCTGTAGAAAAACTGTAGATACTGCGAAGCACTTCACTTGCGGTATGCTTTTCACCGTGTTCATTTGCACTTATAAGCTCACGCATGCCTGCTGCATCACATTTCATTATTGAAATGATATCCTCGCCCTTCGCCGTAGAGGTAAAAATCAATTCCTTACAGTATGCAAGACCGCATAATCGTCCAATGCCACGGAAGCCTTTATCTTCTCCAAGCTTTTTATCTGAATAAGCGATGTCAGCTAGTGTTCTTTCAAATTCACTTGTCTTAATACCTGTAGCATTATCTTCTATACTTACAGTACGATTTTCAGCATCAAGCCATATATCAATACGGCCTTCTCCCGTCCGAAGAAGTCCCATTTCATAGGCTTTGTCAATTTGATCGCATGCATTCTGGATGTATTCACGATAAATTATTTTAGAATCCTGATACATTCCGGTGGTCAAGTTTTCCAGAATGTTTGCTCCAAAAACATACTCTTTCATATCAGCGGCCTCATTTCTTAAATTGCTTATATATTGGCTTAGGAAACTTAATTTTCAGCAATGAGCGGAAAATCGGATTCTGAATGAGATAATCACCCTGCTCTAAACGTGTAAGCATGTTTTTATAAGTGCTTGGCAAGCTACTATAATCCTTCGTCGAAGTTTCGATAGAATTCGTCCTTCCATATGCATGGGTAGAACAGTTGCCAGTAACGCGCTGATGGATATTTGATCGGAACTGTTCGGCACCAAAAAGTACAACGCCCAGTGATCGCCCACGTTCTGTGACATCGAGAATTTCGCGAAGGATAGGTGAAGATTTTGGTGTGTCTTTCGAGGCGTATTTATTCAACTCATCTATAAACACAACAATACGTTCAGGGGGATTGATTCCGTCTTCACCGTCGTATTCTCCCAGCTTGAGGTTGTAGATTGTTCGCACCGCATCGCCGAATACAAAAGCTTGCTTATCTTCTGGTAGCTTTGCAATATCGATTACATAAACATCGTTGTTCGAAACATGTTTTATCGAATCGGCAAGACGACACTCATGTTTACTATAATCAGCACGATTAGCGAACATATCATCATTTTTGGTAGCTTTATTAATGATTCTCTTAAATTTACGCCAGCTTAAAACAGAAATCTCATTCGATGCTCTTTGCGCGCCCCGACTTTGCGGCTGGGATTTTTGAGAAAGCTCATCTACTTTATCACGAAAATCTTGCCATGTATTTACTCGACCGCCACCGAAATCGGGGTCTGTTCCATCAATTATCTTACTGATAATTGCCTCCATTGTCTGCTGCGGATCATCAATATCGGCAAACAACATTTCGAGGCTCTCTTTATCGTCCTCATATGAATACTTAAACTTTTGAAGTTGGCCTTCTTCAATGTACTCAGTCACATCCGCCTTTGATAAGTATGTGCTTTGTTTTGCAGAGGAATTACTGGAATACGGAATAAAGTATTTAACTTGCTTAAATGGCTCAGTACTTAATTTCAGATTTTCATAGTCCTTATATACCTGTTCTTTTTCTGCGGGACCGCCCTCGCTAAAATCGTTCGGTTTGTCTATCGCCATTAAATCGCGGCCTTTAACATTGAAAATCACAAAAGCAACGTTTTCTTCACTCTCAGCGGGAGCTTTCAAATACTGTTCTTGGATTGCCTTCATTAAAAACATTGCGTATGATGTTTTTGAAGCAAGTCCGGAGATGCCGGAAATATTCAGATGTGCTCCCTCTGGGCCTAAAATAAACTTTGAATTCAGATTCACCGGCAGAGTAATTTCGTCTGGTGTTCCCTCGTACATTTTTAACGAGCCGCACACAAGAGGATTTTGAATTTTATCCAAACCGAGAGCCATTGTAATTTCATTTGCTGAAGCCAAATAGACAGGCGCATTGTTATGTACTGGCGTATAGAGATTCTTGTCGTTATAAGATACTGAAGCCTCAACAAAATTCATTCCCACACGCAAGGTCGGTTCATCGACCGTTACATCACCAAAATCGCTTGAAATAAAACTGGTGAGAAAGCTCTGCGCATCGGTTATATGGGAGATGTTCTCGATTACTCCAAACGAAAACGAGTCCTCGATATGTTTAACCTTAACAATGTCGAACGCATGCAGATTCAAATCAGAATTAGTCCAAAACGTAAACTTGTCCATCGTTGTTGGCGCTTTCTCTGTGGCAAGCACTCTACCAATCGGTTTGTTCATATTAATCTCCTCCTTAAAACAAGTGCAGGAAGCTTTCTGCACTCAAATACTTGGATTTCACAAATGATTCTGTAAGATAAATTGGATACAAATGGTTGGCCCAACGCAAGTCAGAACCATAGCACACGGGGTTTCTTTCATTTATCAAATAAGCACTTATAGTGTCAACCAGATTGCTGTCTATCCCATCTTCGGATTCTTCCTGCGTTACAAGGATTTTTTCCACCTTAATTATCCCGTCAAAAGGTGTGCGGGTTCGAGATTTGTCTCTTATACGAATATACCACACTGCAAATTCGGTATCGCCAAACCATTCTGGATTACAGAAACATGCCACTGGGGTTCTGCAGTACAGTGGCAAATCAGCAATGAAGCCGGGATTTGGTTTTCCGTTTATATCGACACAAACCTCCGGATTGAAATTCTTGGAAACTCCGATGACCCAGTTATAATTGTTTTTGAATATCTGATACTTTCTTTTATCTGCCTTATCCTCTTTGGTCGGTCGATATTCAAGAGAACCATCTTTTATAAGATAATTATTCTGATTAAGCTTACCTTCTCGAACTAACTCAGCCACAAGTTCTTTTTCACGTTCTGTCATCCTGCCCTGAATGCAAGCCGTTCCAAGGTCTTCAAACTTTTTGTCGGCATTTTTTGCCGTCTTATATGGAATAATTGTAGAAAACTCTATTCCTAAACGTTTTAACTCCATACATTCATTGAGCTTTTTTGCTGTTGCCGGGAAAAATCCAGCTTTCCCATCAGCATTAGCAATATCTGGAATCGACAAAACAAATTCTCTCTTGAACTTATCAGGTGCTAGTCGTTTGTTTTCTCTTTTACAACAGCCGACACCAATTTGTCCAGCTATTACAGGGTATATAACGCTACGCCCGCCGGATTGAGTATAGGCAATATCATCTACTTTAAAAACGCGACGAGAACCGTCTAAAAAATATGTTAATAGCTGTTCGTCACGAGAGCTGATTTTTTTACTTAAATCTTCTAACGGCACATATTTCCTGTTTGATTTATTTGTCTCAGCCGTCTTTTTCCAAATAATGGAGTCCTCACCGTAATCAATGAAAGGTCGATCGGCATGATCGAGACCATACTTATGCGCTTTATAGCTTTTTCCTCCAGTGACCTCAGCAAGCATGGTCATAATCTTTTCAGACATCGTCCCCGACCTCCTTTAATGCTGAAATGCCATCTTACTCTTTTACATGCTCCATAATGTCGCCGTAATCGCAATCCAGCACATCACATATTTTACATGGTAGCCTCTTCGTCCCTGTGTAATCTTGTCATCGTATTAGGCGCGATTTCAGCTGCTTTCCGTAAACTCGCTTTGCTCATTTTCTTGTCTACAAGTATTTTCCATAGCCTGTTGTATGAAACAATCATTATAAGCTTTCTTGATAATACAATAAACCGCATGGTATTATATCACCCAACAATATTGCTGTCAATAGAATAATCGCATTGTATGCGATAAACTTCTTATACTGAATGGCACTTATGCAATCGCAGAGCACCTCATATTAGAGCAAGCTGAGTTGTAATACTAAGTTGCAATATGAAATGCAAGCTTGTAACTGAAACGCGACCTGTTCAAACCAACTTTTTACGTGTACGATGGTTTTAACAGGCATGTCAAATGAAGATCGACTCCCTCTCGATTTTTTTGTGATCGGAGAATCCCCCCCTTGCTTTGGACGGTATAGAAAGTGGTGTTGGCGGTACTGTGCTAGTTATTTTTTGAGAAGAGAAAATTTCGGCAGGACGTCTTAAGCGGCTACTGGAGTACATT